>Ga0214917_10003820_pt1 | contig 17177 bp, 16 predicted proteins | sample LL_1208_BB_MetaG_FD_177983 | JGI IMG/M metagenome (GOLD analysis project Ga0214917, IMG submission 177983) | Freshwater microbial communities from Lake Lanier, Atlanta, Georgia, United States - LL_1208_BB | ecosystem: Environmental > Aquatic > Freshwater > Lake | place: USA: Georgia | collected... | reverse complement strand
GCCGTCCAAAATCCAAGCCCCGCTGGACGAGGTGATTGAAAACCTGTCGGAGCTGATTGATATTCAAGGGCGAGACAAGCGGCGATTTAAAAAATTGCGCGAGGAATCGAAAAGCTTTGAGTCCGTCCCGATTCGCACTCGGCTAAGCGATGAAGAGGTGGCACGTTTTGCCGCCCAACGCTTTCGCTTTCCAGGCGTTGAAATTCGCGCTCGGTTGTTTCGCAATTATCCCTACAACGACTTGGCTAGCCATGTGATTGGCTATATCGGTCGCATCAACACCGCAGAGAAAGAAAAACTTGAAGAGTCAGAGCACGCCGGCAATTACCGTGGCACCGACTTCATTGGCAAGCTCGGCGTCGAACAAAGCTATGAGCGTCAATTGCACGGCCTAACCGGCGTGCATGAGATGGAAACCTCGGCGGGCGGCCGAGCAGTACGTCGTTTGCGCAGCAGCCCTGCCATTCCGGGCAACACCGTGGTGCTGTCTATCGACATCAAGCTGCAAAAACTCGTCGAAGACTTGTATGGCAACCGCCGCGGGGCTTTGGTGGCGATTGACCCTCAAACCGGTGAAGTGCTGAGCTTTGTCAGCAAGCCCACCTTCGATCCGAATCAGTTCGTTGAGGGTATTGATGCTGAAAACTGGAAGTTGCTCAACGAGTCACCCGACAAACCTTTGCTCAACCGAGCTTTGCGCGGAACCTACCCACCGGGCTCCACCTACAAGCCTTTTATGTCCTTGGCCGCCTTGAACACCGGTAAACGCACGCCCACGCAACTCATCAGTGATCCCGGTTTTTTCATGTTTGGCGACCACCGTTTTCGCGACGACAAGGAGGGTGGGCACGGTACGGTAGACATGTACAAATCCATTGTGCAGTCTTGTGACACCTATTACTATTTACTCGCGCGTGACATGGGCGTGGACCTCATCCATGAGCAAATGCGGGAGCTGGGCTTTGGGCAACTCACGGGCATCGATATCTCTGGCGAAGCGCGCGGTATCTTGCCCTCTACCGAGTGGAAGCGCACCAATTACTGGCGACCTGAGCAACAGCGCTGGTACTCCGGCGAAACCATTTCATTAGGGATTGGACAGGGTTACAACAGTTTCACCATGTTGCAACTGGCACAAGCCGTAGCCACCCTTGCCAACCATGGCGTGCACTCAAAGCCGCATTTGGTGCGAGAGGTGGTGGACGTGGAAACCAAAGTTGCTCAACCGGTTGTGCTGGAAGCTGCCAAAGTTTTGCCCTTTCAGTCAGACCACTTAGACACAGTGAAAAAAGCCATGGTGGGTGTCAATATTGAAGGCACGTCTGCATCAAGCTTTATCGGTGCAAGCTATACAAGCGCCGGCAAAACCGGCACCGCTCAAGTGTTCACCATCAAACAAAACGAAAAATACGTGGCTTCCAAGATTGATGAACGTTTGCGCGACCATGCCTTGTTCATCGCTTTTGCACCCGCTGAAGACCCCAAGGTGGCGCTGGCCATGGTGGTGGAAAACGCTGGCTTTGGCGCGCAAAGCGCAGCACCAATTGCACGGCGTGTGTTCGATTACGTATTGATGGGGCAGTACCCGTCTTTGGAAGATATTGAAGCGGTGCGAAATGGGCAAGCTACCCGTCCCATAGGCAAGCCGCGTCCTATTGCCAGCGTACCTTGGCCACCCAAGGCTGTGGTGCCAGAGGCTTTGCCGCCCGATGACGATCCGGTGCTGCGCTAAAGCAAGGCGTCGCGCGCAGTTTTCAGCAACAAAGCACTGACCACCAGGATAAACAGCCAGCGCACATAGGCTGCGCCTTGGCGCATCGCCACGCGGGTGCCTAACCAACTGCCTGCGATATTGGCCAGGGCCATCGGCAGAAACATCGCCCAAAGCACATGGCCTTGCCAACCTAACCACAGCAAAGCCGCCATATTGCTGGCAAAGTTGAGTACCTTGCTGTGCGCAGAGGCTTGCAAGAAATCAAATCCCAAAATTCTCACCAACAAAAATACCAGCAAGCTGCCAGTGCCTGGTCCAAAAAATCCATCGTAAAAACCCATCACGGCCCCACACCCACCCATGGCCCACATTTGTGCACGACCGCTAAAGCGTGGCTGGTGCACTTGCCCCCATTGTTTGTTCTTCAAGGTGTAAATCAGTACCGCCAGCAACAGCAGCGGCAGCGCTTGGCGCATCAATTGCGGCGAGAGCAGGGTCAAGGTGTAGGCGCCAGCACAGGCACCTAGCAAGGCACATATTGCACCAATGCGCAATGCGCGCCATTGCAGCGGCATTTGCTGTTGGAAGCGCCATGCGGCAAACAAGGTGCCCCACACAGACGAAGATTTGTTGGTCCCCAACAAGGTTGCTGGCGCGACATTGGGGTAGGTGGCAAACAGCGCTGGCACCAGCACCAAGCCCCCGCCACCCACCGATGCATCGATAAAACCCGCCAATGCAGATGCAAGGGTGATGAAGACGGTGTCCATGGTTGTGCGGATTCTCAGTCAGACCAGTCGATAAACGAAAAAAAGCACCGTTGTGCGGTGCTTTTTCTCTGTGACGCATACCACCTGATAGCAGCAACGTTTCTTTTGTCTCCTCAGACCCTCGGCAATCAAAACGAATCTTGCTTGCGAGTTGGTGCACTTTAGTTCATGCGCAGCTGGGGTTTGCTAAGGACTTTCCCCAGTCAAGCCTTGCTTTGTTTGGCTTCAAAGACCAGCCATTCAGCGGCTTTCTCGGCCAACATCAGCACCGGGCTGTTGGTGTTGCCGCTGGTGATGTGGGGCATGACGCTGGCATCCACCACCCGCAGGCCTTGCACCACGCCGCCGCGCCCATCGCGCACCCGCAACTCGGGGTCGACCACGGCCAGCGGGTCGTCCAAGCGGCCCATGCGCGCTGTGCCCACAGGGTGGAAGATGGTCGTCCCAATGTCACCCGCCAAACGTGCCAAGTCGTCGTCACTCTGGAACTGGGTGCCGGGTTTGTATTCCTCGGGCTGGTATTTGGCAAGGGCCGGTTGGGCGGCGATACGCCGGGTGATGCGCAGCGAGTCGGCGGCCACTTGGCGATCCGCGTCGGTGCTGAGGTAGTTGGGCGCGATGCGCGGTGCCTGGGTGAAGTCGCTGCTTTGGATGTGCACCGAGCCTCGGCTGGTGGGGTTGAGGTTGCACACGCTGGCGGTGAACGCGGGGAAAGGATGCAGCGGTTCGCCAAACGCGTCCAGGCTCAAGGGTTGCACGTGGTATTCGATGTTGGGCCAAGGCTGCGACGGGTCGCTGCGGGTGAAGGCACCCAGCTGTGACGGCGCCATGCTCATGGGGCCGCTGCGTTTGAACAGGTACTCCATGCCAATCGCTGCCTTGCCCCACCAGCTGTTGGCCAAGGTGTTCAGCGTTTTCACACCCTTGACCTTGAAGACGGCCCGAATTTGCAAATGGTCTTGCAGGTTTTCGCCAACCCCAGGCAGATCGATCAGGGACCGGATGCCGTGTTGTTGCAACAAAGCGGCTGGGCCTATGCCCGAGAGTTGCAAAATTTGCGGCGAGCCAATCGCGCCTGCGGTCAGCACCACCGACTGGGCCGCATGCGCGGTCACCATGTCTTGGCCGTTCCACACCTCGACACCGGTGCAGCGCTGCTGGCCGTCGGGCAAGGTCTCCATCAGCAGTTTGGCCACTTGCGCCGAGGTCCACATCTCGAAATTGGGTCGTCCATAACAAGTGGGGCGCAAAAACGCTTTGGCGGTATTCCAGCGCCAGCCGTTTTTTTGGTTCACCTCGAAATAGCCCACGCCCTCGTTGGAGCCGCGGTTGAAGTCGTCGTTGGCGGGGATACCCGCTTGAACCGCCGCTTGGGCAAAGGCATCGAGCACGTCCCAGCGCAAGCGCTGTTTGTCCACCCGCCATTCGCCACCCGCGCCATGCAGCGCGTCGCCACCTTTGTAATGGTCTTCATGGCGCTTGAAATAAGGCAGGGCATTGTCCCAGCGCCAACGCGCGTCACCCGTCACCTCGGCCCACAGGTCGTAGTCGCGCGATTGGCCGCGCATGTAAATCATGCCGTTGATGCTCGAGCACCCGCCCAATACCTTGCCTCGTGGGTAGCGCAGGCTGCGACCATTCAGGCCCGCAGCAGGTTCGGTTTGGTAGAGCCAATCGGTGCGCGGGTTGCCAATGCAATACAAATAGCCCACGGGGATGTGCACCCAGTGGTAATCGTCTTTGCGCCCCGCTTCGATCAACAACACCCGCTTGCTGCGATCGGCACTCAGGCGGTTGGCAAGCAGGCAGCCTGCGGTGCCCGCGCCAATGATGATGTAGTCAAAGGTGGTGTCGCTCACTTCGATGTCGGCATCACAAACTCAGCACCCTTGCCAATGCTCTCGGGCCAGCGCTGCATGATGGACTTTTGCTTGGTGTAAAAACGCACGCCCTCTTCGCCGTAGGCGTGCATGTCGCCAAACAAAGAACGCTTCCAGCCGCCAAAGCCATGCCAAGCCATGGGCACCGGAATAGGCACATTGATGCCGACCATGCCAACCTGGATGCGCCGCGAAAACTCACGCGCCACATTGCCGTCGCGGGTGAAGCACGACACGCCATTGCCAAACTCGTGGTCGTTGATGATTTGCACCGCGGTGGCGAAGTCGGGCACCCGTACACAGGCCAGCACCGGGCCGAAGATTTCTTCTTGGTAAATCCGCATGTCGGTGGTCACGTGGTCAAACAGCGTGCCCCCCATCCAAAAGCCTTTGTCGCAACCCTCACCCGCGGCTGCGCCTTTGAAACCACGGCCATCGACCAGCAGCTTTGCGCCTTCTTTTTCGCCTTGGGCGATGAAGCCGGTGATGCGGTCGTGCGCCGCTTGGGTGACGATGGGGCCCATCTCGGCTGCGAGGTTTTCGCCGTTGAGCACTTTCAAGGTTTTGGTGCGCTCGATGAGTTTGGGGATAACCTTGTCAGCCACATCGCCTACGAACACCGCCACGGAAATGGCCATGCAGCGCTCACCGGCCGAGCCATAGGCGCTGCCAATCAAGGCATCGACCACCTGGTCGAGGTCGGCATCGGGCATGACCACCATGTGGTTTTTCGCGCCGCCCAAAGCCTGCACCCGCTTGCCGTGGTGTGCACCTGTTTCATAGATGTAGTTGGCAATCGGTGTCGAGCCGACAAAGCTCACAGCTTTCACATCGGGGTGCACCAAGAGCGCGTCCACCGCTTCTTTGTCGCCTTGCACCACATTGAACACACCATCGGGCAAACCGGCCTGTTTCAGCAAGTCGGCCATCATCAAAGCAGGCGTGGGATCGATGGGGCTGGGCTTCAACACAAAGGTGTTGCCCGCCGCAATGGCGACCGGGAACATCCACATGGGCACCATCACGGGGAAGTTGAACGGCGTGATGCCGGCGACCACTCCCAAGGGCTGGCGCACGGTCCAGTTGTCGATGCCGGTGGAGACTTGCTCGGTGTAGTCGCCTTTCAAGAGCTGGGGAATGCCGCAGGCAAATTCCACGATGTCGATGCCTCGCGCCACCTCGCCTTGCGCGTCGGTGAACACCTTGCCGTGCTCGGCGGTGATGGCATGGGCCAAGGCGTCTTTGTGCTGGTGCAGGAGCTCTAAAAACTTGAACATCACACGGGCGCGGCGCAAGGGCGGCGCATCGGCCCAGGCGGGAAATGCGGCTTGCGCGGCAGCCACTGCTTTGTTCACATCGGCGTTATTGGCCAAACCCACTTCTGCGGTCACCGTGCCTGTCGCGGGGTTGGTCACGGGTTGGCTTCGGCCTGAGGTGCCTGCGTGGCGTGCGCCATGGATGTAATGACCAATATATTGTGTACTCATGCGTGTCTCTTGTTGTGTCAACGACGATTATGGCTCGCAGCCAGATCAGGGCGGTGCGAGTCGCGGGTCGGCAGCAGCCGATGTTGTGTAAGCATGGAGGCAAGGCCGAGCCCGCGGCACGCGCCGACAAAGGGTATACTTCGCTACGCTCGCAATGACATCACAGTGCAATGACATCATTTCGCCATGAAGTGAGATTGCTTTAGCCTAAAGGCCCCGCAATGACGGGTTGAATTCCATGACCATCAGGCACTTTCAGGGGGCGCAGGATGGCGGCGTCTGAACATGCCCCAGCCTTCCATGTGCAACACCTTGTCGCCATGCTGGTTGAACATTTCCCACAGGTTGCGGGTCATGCCCACATCGGGTCGACGCCCCATAGGTTTGGTCTCCAGCACGGTGGTTTGTAAGCGCAAGGTGTCATTGGGGTAGACCGGTTTTTTCCACTGAATGCTCTCCAAACCAGGCGAACCCAGGCTAGAGGTTTGCTGCAAAAAATTGGTCACCATCAAGCGCATGGCCATGGAACAGGTGTGCCAACCGCTGGCGCACAAACCACCAAATACCGATGCCTCGCCTGCTGCGTCGTCCAAATGAAAGGGTTGCGGGTCAAACTGGCTGGCAAAGGCGATGATGTCTTCACGGCTGGGCGAGATGGTGCCCAGATCTCGCACTTGACCCACCGCCATGTCTTCCCAAAAGTAGGTGATATCAGCCATCAGCGGCCGCCGCCCACGTCGATGTTGGAGCCAGTGACATAGCCTGCTGCGTCACTCAGCAACCACACGATGGCCTCGGCGACTTCCTTGGCGGTACCGGGGCGCTGCATGGGTACGAGGTGGGCCAGTTGGTTGGCTCTGTCAGGAAGACCGCCGCTGGCATGGATGTCGGTCAAGATCAGGCCTGGGCGAACCGCGTTCACGCGTATGCCCTCAGCGGCGACCTCTTTGGCCAGCCCAACGGTGAAGGTGTCAATCGCGCCCTTGCTGGCGGCGTAATCGACATACTGGCCCGGCGCGCCCATTTTGGCTGCTGCGCTGCTGAGGTTGACGATGCTGCCACCCGCGCCGCCATGCGCGGTGCTCATGCGCAACACGGCTTGCTTGGCGCAAGCGAACGAACCCAAGACATTGATACGCATCATGCGCTCCAAACGCTCCCACGAGGTGGTGTCAACCCGCGCAGGCACATCCAGCACCCCCGCGTTGTTGACCAAGCCGCCCAACGCCCCCATCTCTTTGTCCACGCTTTGAAACAAGCGCTCGATGTCAGCCTCAATGCCCACATCGGCCTGGAAAGCTTGCGCCTGCCCGCCCGATGCGCGGATTTCTTGCACCACACGGTCTGCAGCTTGGGCGTCCCGGGTGTAGTTGACCGCCACAGCCCAACCTTGTTGGGCCGCCAACAAGGCGGTGGCGGCGCCGATACCGCGGCTGGCACCGGTGATGAGTAGGACGCGTGACATAACGGGGGTCTCCGAGGTGATGAAGGGTGCTTGTCCAAAATAGTAGGATGGCGACCCTGTTTGGTGTTTTGCCAAACGGAAAAAGATAACACGATTGGAGACACCTCTTGAGCCTCGTCATCGATTACTACCTGGCCCCGCAAAGCCCGTGGACGTATTTTGGCCATGCCCGCTTGGTGCAAATGGCCAAGCAAGCGGGGGCCACTGTGCGCATCATGCCCGTCGATTTGGGGGGCCAAATTTTCCCGGCTACTGGCGGCCTCCCCGTCGGCCAACGCCCGCCGCAACGCCAAGCCTACCGCTTGGTGGAATTGCAGCGCTTTAGCCATTTCTTGCAAATGCCCTTTAACTTAAAGCCCAAGTTTTTCCCGGTAGCGGGTGACGATGCGGCGCGCATGATCATCGCGGTCGACCAGCATGATGGGGTGGATGCCGCCATGAAAGTGTGTGGCGCGGTGTTGGCTGCGGTGTGGGTGCAAGAGCGCGATATTGCGGATGCCAGCGTGTTGCAAGCCATTTTGCAAGAGCAGGGCATTGCTGCTGACCGCTGGCAGACTGCACTGACGCCTGCCGCCCAAGATGCCTACATGGCCTACACCCGCCAAGCCATGGATGCCGGCGTGTTTGGTGCGCCCAGCTATGTGGTGGATGGCGAAATTTTCTGGGGCCAAGACCGATTGGAATTTTTACAACGTCGCTTGCAAGCGGCTTGATCAAGGAGCCTCAGATGGGATATTTCGTCCAATTACGTGCCGCGGATGGCTTTGAGTCACAGGCCTATATTGCCCAGCCCAAGACCGAGCCACGCGGTGCGATTGTGGTGTTGCCAGAAATCTTTGGCGTTAACAGCCATATTCGCAACATCGCCGATGGCTTTGCGTTCGTCGGCTTTTTGGCGATTGCGCCAGCCACGTTTTCACGCGTGAAAAAAGACGTGGACTTGGGTTACACCGCACCTGATGTTGAAATTGGCCGCGCTTTGAAAAACCTCTCTGAAGGCTTGCCCCCGCCTGGCGTGATGGCCGATGTGCAAGCAGCCATCAGCCACGCTTCGCTGGCCACCAAAGGCAAAGTGGGTGTGGTGGGTTACTGCTGGGGCGGTTTGCTGAGTTGGCGAGCCGCCACCCAGTTGGCCCATGTCAAAGCGGCGGTGACCTACTATGGCGGTGGCATGACCTTGGAGCCAGAGCTTCACAAAAAACCGCTGTGTCCCACGCTCTCGCACTTCGGCGCCAAGGACGGCTTGATTCCCTTAATCACGGTGCAGGCCTTCAAGCAGGCCCAGCCGAATGTTGAGGTGCATGAGTACGACGCAGACCATGGTTTCAATTGCGACCAGCGCGGCTCTTACAACGCTGCCGCGGCAGATTTGGCGCTAGAGCGCACCCTGGGCTTTTTCATCAAGCACCTCGAGGGTTAAGCGGCTTTTAAGCGTCGCGCAATTTTTCAGCCGCTGCGATGGCAAAGTAAGTCAACACGCCATCTGCACCGGCGCGCTTGAACGCCAACAGGCTCTCCATCATCACCGCGTCGTGGTCCAGCCAGCCGTTTTGCGCGGCGGCTTTGAGCATGGCGTATTCGCCCGAAACTTGGTAAGCAAAGGTGGGCAGGTGAAATTCGTCTTTCACGCGGCGCACGATGTCCAGGTAGGGCATGCCGGGTTTGACCATCACCATGTCCGCGCCTTCGGCGATGTCCATGGCGACTTCGCGCAGCGCCTCGTCGCTGTTGCCCGCGTCCATTTGGTAGACCTTCTTATTGCTCTTGCCCAAGTTGCCGGCTGACCCCACCGCGTCACGGAACGGGCCATAAAACGCACTGGCGTATTTGGCGCTGTAGGCCATGATGCGGGTGTGAATATGCCCCTCAGCTTCCAGGGCTTGGCGAATGGCAGCGATGCGCCCGTCCATCATGTCGCTGGGTGCCACGATGTCCACGCCCGCTTCAGCCTGCGTCAGCGCTTGCTGCACCAGCACTTTCACGGTTTCATCGTTCAGGATGTATCCGGTCTCGTCCAGCCAGCCGTCTTGGCCGTGGCTGGTGAAGGGGTCCAGCGCCACATCGGTCATCACGCCCAAATTGGGGAATTCTTTTTTCAGCGCCTTGACCACCCGAGGTACCAAGCCTTGGCGGTTGGTGGCTTCCATGCCATCAGGCGTTTTCAAGCTGGGGTCAATAACCGGAAACAAAGCCATGACGGGGATGCCCAGCTTGACACAATGCTCGGCCACGGGCAGCAACAGGTCCAGGCTTAGGCGCTCGACGCCAGGCATGGAGGCGATGGCTTGGCGTTTTTTCTCGCCATCGAGCACAAAAACGGGGTAAATCAGGTCGTCCACCGTCACATGGTTCTCACGCACAAGGCGGCGGGTGAAGTCATCTCGGCGCAAGCGACGCAGGCGGGTGGAGGGGAATTGGGTAGGTGTGATCATGCCGAAATTGTGCCGTAACGAGTGGCTGGTTTATTGGGGTGAAACCCGAGGCCATTGCTGCCACTGCTTGCCACTAAACTCAAGCCATGCTCTGGGTCAAAGCCTTTCACATTATTTTCGTGGCCAGTTGGTTTGCTGGCTTGTTTTATTTGCCGCGCATCTTTGTCAATTTGGCCATGGTCCCGCCCGATTCGGTTGCAGAGCGGGAACGCCTATTGTTGATGGCGCGAAAACTCATGCGCTTTATGACCATCCTGATGGTGCCGGCCTTGGGACTGGGTTTGTGGCTATGGTTGGGCTATGGCATCGGCGGCAACCCGCCAGCGGATTGGATGAGCCTCAAATTGGCCATTGTCGTTCTGACTTTGGGCTATCACCACCTGTGTATGCGCCACCTGAAGTACTTTGCGTCGGGCCAGGCTTCGCACTCCCATGTTTGGTACCGCTGGTTCAACGAAGCCCCTGTGCTGCTGATGGTGGCCGCTGTGCTGTTGGTGGTGCTCAAACCCTTTTAAGCGCACATGAAACCTTTGCAACGCCGCACCACGGCTTGGCCCTTGGCTTGGCTGTGTGTGCTGGTGATTTGTTATGCCAGTTTGTACCCTTTTGAAGACTGGCGTAACCAAGATATCGCCCCATGGTCCTTTGTCGGTGCCCCATGGCCCAAATACCAAACGCTGTTTGATATGGCCAGCAACTTTTTGGGCTATATGCCTTTGGGTTTTTGGCTGAGTTTGGCGATGTTGCGCAGCGCCAAACCGCACTGGGCGGCTGTGCTGCTGGGCTTTTTGGGTGCATTGGGCTTGTCTTTTTTCATGGAATGTTCGCAAAGCTATTTGCCCCAGCGCGTGCCCTCCCAAGTAGATTGGATGCTCAACAGTCTGGGCGGCTTGATGGGGGCGGTGTTGTCGGCTTGGCTGGAGCGACGCGGCTGGCTTTACCGCTGGGTTCAATTTCGCAAGCGATGGCTTGTTCCTAACGCCAGTGGCAGCTTGGTCTTGATGGTTTTATGGCCCTTGGCTTTGTTGTTTCCAACACCTGTGTTTCTGGGTTTGGGTAATGTGACCGAAAAATTGCTGGCTGTGCTGCAAGAGTGGTGGCCACAGGCGACGTTGCCGACACAGCTTTCGCAAACCCTTTTCTCGTTGGCCCCTTTGCCATCTTGGGTAGAGATGCTGAGCATCGCCGGCAGTTTGTGTGTGGCGGCTTTTCTGGGCATGGCGGTGGTTCGCGAGGCTTGGCAGCGCTTGTCGTGGGTGAGTTTGGTGGTGGTGCTGGCACTTTTAAGCAACACTTTGTCGGCCTCTGTTAGCTATGGACCTCAGCACACTTTGTTTTGGCTAACCCCCTTGACTGCTGCAGGCTTGGGCTTGGGTTGGCTCAGCGCTTTGTTGATGGTGAGACTCCCCGCTGTGGTGTTGATGCGCACCATGTTGCTGCTACAAACTGCGGTTCTTTGTGTGGTGAATGTGGTTCCCTCCAGCACCTATTTTGCTCAAACGGTTCAAACCTGGGAGCAAGGAAAATTCATCCGTTTCCATGGCCTGACCGAGTGGCTGAGTTGGGGTTGGCCTTTTGCCCTGATGGTTTGGGGGGTGTTGCATCTGCTCAGCAACTCAACCCGTGCCGAGGCCACCTAGAATCAGTTGCATGACTGAAGACAGCTATTTCAAACACCACGTGTTCTTTTGCCTCAACCAGCGCGATGCACCTGACGCTTGTTGCGGCAACCACCAAGCACAGGACGCTTGGAAGCATTGCAAAACCCAGGTCAAAGCTTTGGGTCTTAACGGCGCAGGCGGTGTGCGCATCAACCAAGCCGGATGTCTAGACCGTTGTGCCGGCGGCCCTGTGTTGGTGGTTTACCCGGAAGCCGTTTGGTACACCTATGTGGACAAGCAAGACATTGATGAAATCATCAGTTCGCACCTTCAGCAAGGCAAGGTGGTCGAGCGCCTAAAGCTTGAATCAGACGTCGGCCGCTAGCCATGGCCGCCTCTGCGCAATCGCTGTGGCTTGACCTGCCAGGCGGGCGTCACCAAGCCGTACTAGAAAAAGCTGCCACCCCTGCCAAAGGCTTGGCCTATGTCGCCCACCCCCACCCTTTGTTTGGCGGCACCATGGATAACAAGGTGGTGCAAACCATGTCACGTACTTATTTGCAGGCGGGTTGGGATTGTTTGCGCTTTAACTTTCGCGGCGTGGACCAAAGCGAAGGTGTGTACGACGAGGGTCTTGGCGAAACCGACGATGTCCTTGCAGCTTTGCGCCAACTCGCCCCCGAAGGTCCCCTGGCTTTGGCGGGTTTTTCATTCGGCGCGTATGTGGTTTGTCAGGCGATTTCGCAACTTTGGCCCACTCAGCGCTTAAAAAAAATTGTTTTGGTGGGCACCGCCGTTACCCATTTCCACCCAACTCCTTTGCCGTCAGCCTTGCATGACCAAACTTTGGTGGTACATGGTGAGAGCGACGACACGGTTGCTTTGCCCGCTGTGTTGCAGTGGGCCGCCCCCCAAAGCTTGCCTGTGATGGTGGTGCCAGCGTGTGGTCATTTCTTTCATGGACAATTGCCGCTGTTGAAGTCATTGGTCTTGCGGCATTTGCGTGCATGACAAGCGTTTTTCCTTCTAGGTAAAGTTATGAATTTGTTGCGTGTGTGTGTGTTGTTTTTGGCGGTCTTCTGTGCCAATGTGTTTGCCCAAACGCCAGAGCCGCCTGAGATCGCCGCCAAAGCGTATTTGTTGGTCGATATCACCGCCAATCAAGTATTGGCCCAGCGCCAAGCCGACGCCCCTGTTGAACCCGCTTCTTTGACCAAGTTAATGACCGCTTATTTGGTGTTTGATGCTTTGCGCGCCAAAAAAATCAGCTTGCAACAAACCTTTTCTGTGAGCGAGGCGGCTTGGAAAATGTCCGGCTCGCGCATGTTCATCGACCCCAAAATGCAAGTGCCGGTTGAGGACCTGATCAAAGGCATGATTGTTCAGTCCGGCAATGACGCCACCATGGCTTTGGCTGAAGGTGTGGGCGGCACCAAAGCCCATTTTGTGGCCATGATGAACGCGCAGGCCAAGGCTTTGGGCATGAACGGCACCACCTACAAAAATCCCGAGGGCTTGACCGAGGCGGGGCACATCACCACCGCACGCGATTTATCCATACTGGCTACCCGATTGATGAATGATTTCCCTGGTTTTGTAGGCTATTACGCCATTCAAAAATACCGCTACCCCGGTACCCCGGCCGCCAACGACACCAACCGCAATCTGCTGTTGTTTCGCGACCCCACTGTTGACGGCTTGAAAACCGGCCACACCGATGCCGCTGGCTATTGCTTGGTAGCTACGGCCAAGCGCGATTTTCCCAATTTGCCTGCAAGGCGCCTACTGGCCATTGTGCTGGGTGCCAGCAGCGAAAACGCACGCGCTGAAGAAGCGCAAAAATTGCTCAATTGGGGTTACACCGCCTATGACGGCATCAAATTGTTCGAGGCTAACCAAGCGGTGGTCACGCCAGTGGTATGGAAGGGATTGGCCGACAGCGTACCTTTGGGTCGCCCCCAAGCCATTGTGGTGGCTGTTCCACAAGGCCAGGCCTCTCGAATCAAAACGCAGGTGGTCCGCCCAGACCCCTTGTACGCACCCCTGCAACTGAACCAAACCGTCGCCACCCTGAAGGTTTTCTTAGACCAAGCCCCGTTGAGCGAAATGCCTTTGTTGGCGCTCAAGCCTGTGCCAGAGGCTGAATGGTTTGGCAGAACCTATGACTCCCTTAAGTTGTGGGTAAGGTAGGCGCTCGCTAACTTAATAGCTTGCCAGCGAAGCCAAGGCACTGATATACTGTTGGGCTTTTCGGAATTAATCCGAACCATCTGTTTCAAACGTTGAAGGACGTTTTCAATGCCAACCATCAATCAATTGGTGCGCCACGGACGTGAAGTCGAGAAGACCAAGTCCAAAAGCCCCGCGATGCAAAACTCGCCCCAACGTCGTGGCGTTTGCACACGTGTTTACACCACCACACCTAAAAAACCAAACTCTGCGCTGCGTAAAGTCGCCAAGGTGCGCTTAACCAACGGTTTCGAAGTGATTTCGTACATAGGTGGTGAAGGCCACAACTTACAAGAGCACTCTGTGGTCTTGGTCCGTGGCGGTCGTGTCAAAGACTTGCCTGGTGTGCGTTACCACATTGTGCGTGGCTCACTCGATTTGCAAGGCGTGAAAGACCGTAAGCAGTCACGTTCCAAATACGGCGCAAAGCGCCCCAAGGCTAAGTAATACGGGGTTTCCCGGTTCGTTTAGGTGCTGTTCCCCGCGTGGCGCGGTGGTGCAGCGTAGTGGCCCTAAGCACAAAATGGTTTGTGTGGGTCAAGTAAGTGGGGGTCTCTTGGCTCCCGCGGTGCCCAGTTTGGGTGCCAGCTGAATCAAAGAGGTGAAAAAATGCCACGTCGTCGCGAAGTCCCGAAACGGGAAATACTGCCGGACCCAAAATACGGCAACATCGAGCTCTCCAAATTCATGAACGTGGTGATGGAAAGCGGCAAAAAAGCTGTCGCTGAACGCATCATTTACGGAGCTTTGGCGCAAATCCAAGCCAAGTCCGGCAAAGATCCCGTCGAACTTTTCAGCCACGCCATCAACAACGTCAAGCCCATGGTTGAAGTCAAATCTCGCCGTGTGGGTGGTGCCAACTACCAAGTGCCCGTTGAAGTGCGGCCTGTTCGCCGTTTGGCCTTGTCCATGCGTTGGATCAAAGAGGCCGCCCGTAAGCGTGGCGAAAAATCCATGGCCTTGCGTTTGGCCAACGAGCTTTTGGAAGCGGCTGAAGGCCGTGGCGGAGCCATGAAAAAACGTGATGAAGTTCACCGCATGGCCGAAGCCAACAAAGCGTTCTCTCACTTCCGCTTCTAAACCCTTCGCATAGCGGGTCTCTTGCTTTGCTGGGTTTGTCGGCGTGATGTCATGTATTTTTCGCACACCCCCCTTAGACTGAGATTCGCTCGCTACCCACCACAAGTGGTGTAGCGATTTTTGTTTTTAATTGATTCCCCAAGAGGTTGACCATGGCACGCAAGACTCCTATCGAGCGCTATAGAAACATCGGTATTTCTGCCCACATTGATGCGGGCAAAACCACCACCACAGAGCGCATTCTTTTTTACACCGGCGTGAACCACAAAATTGGTGAAGTGCACGACGGTGCAGCCACCATGGACTGGATGGAGCAAGAGCAAGAGCGTGGCATCACCATCACCTCGGCGGCCACGACTTGTTTCTGGAAGGGCATGGATGCTTCTTTCCCAGAGCACCGTATCAACATCATTGACACCCCTGGGCACGTGGACTTCACCATTGAAGTCGAGCGTTCCATGCGCGTACTTGACGGTGCTTGCATGGTTTACTGCGCTGTAGGTGGCGTACAACCCCAGTCCGAAACCGTTTGGCGTCAAGCCAACAAATACAAAGTGCCACGCTTGGCCTTTGTCAACAAAATGGACCGCACGGGCGCCAATTTCTTCAAGGTCTATGACCAAATGAAGTTGCGCTTGAAAGCCAACCCCATTCCCATCGTGATCCCCATTGGCGCCGAAGAAAACTTCCGCGGCGTGGTTGATTTGCGCAAGATGAAAGCCATCATTTGGGATGAGGCTTCACAGGGCATGAAATTCAACTTTGAAGAAATTCCTGCTGAGTTGGTGGCAGAAGCCAAAAAATGGCGCGAAAACATGATCGAAGCGGCTGCTGAAGCATCTGAAGACTTGATGAACAAATACCTTGAAGAAGGTGATTTGACGGAAGAGGAAATCACACACGGCTTGCGCGTGCGCACCATCGCCAGTGAAATTCAGCCTATGATGTGTGGCACTGCGTTCAAGAACAAAGGCGTGCAACGGATGTTGGATGCGGTCATCGAGTTGATGCCCTCCCCCATCGACATTCCACCTGTAGGCGGCACCGATGAGGATGAAAAGGAAGTTTTCCGCAAAGCCGACGACAAAGAAAAATTTTCTTCTTTGGCTTTCAAGCTGATGACCGACCCTTTTGTGGGTCAACTCACCTTCGTGCGTGTGTATTCTGGCGTCCTGAAAAAAGGCGATACGGTCTACAACCCTATCAAAGGCAAGAAAGAGCGTATCGGTCGAATCGTTCAAATGCACGCCAACAACCGTGAAGAGGTTGATGAAATTTGTGCTGGCGATATCGCTGCTTGCGTGGGTTTGAAAGATGTCACCACCGGCGAAACATTGTGCGATCCCGACAACATCGTGATGCTCGAGCGCATGGTGTTTCCCGAACCCGTGATTGCACAGGCCGTGGAACCCAAGACCAAAGCCGACCAAGAAAAAATGGGCATTGCGCTGCAGCGCTTGGCTGCAGAAGATCCTTCATTCCGAGTGAAAACCGACGAAGAGTCCGGTCAGACCATCATTGCCGGCATGGGCGAGTTGCACCTCGAGATCATCGTGGACCGTATGAAGCGCGAATTTGGCGTCGAAGCCAACGTCGGCAAGCCCCAAGTGGCTTACCGCGAAACCATTCGCAAAACCATCGAAGACAGCGAAGGCAAGTTTGTTCGTCAGTCCGGTGGTAAAGGACAGTACGGCCATGTGGTGTTCAAAATCGAACCCAATGAAGCTGGCAAAGGCTTCGAATTCGTTGACGCCATCAAAGGTGGCGTGGTGCCACGTGAATACATTCCTGCGGTTGAAAAAGGCGTCATTGAGGCCTTGACGACTGGTGTGTTGGCAGGATACCCCGTGGTCGATGTGAAGGTCACATTGCACTTTGGTTCTTACCACGATGTTGACTCTTCAGAGATGGCGTTCAAGATGGCTGCGATCTTTGGTTTCAAAGAGGGTTGCAGAAAAGCCAGCCCCGTTATTTTGGAACCCATGATGGCGGTTGAAGTAGAAACACCCGAAGACTACGCCGGTAACGTGATGGGCGACTTGTCCTCACGCCGCGGCATGGTGCAAGGCATGGAAGACATGGTCGGTGGCGGCAAAGCCATCAAGGCTGAAGTTCCGCTCTCCGAGATGTTTGGTTACTCCACCACATTGCGTTCCATGTCGCAAGGCCGTGCCACCTATTCGATGGAATTCAAGCACTACACTGAAGCGCCTCGTAACGTCGCAGAAGCGATCGTTGCTGCAAGGGCTAAATAATTACCTGGGGACAGACCAAACCGCTTGCGGTTTGCGCTGTCCCCACGGATTCGAAGTGTCTGCGACGATGCGCCACCCTGTCACCCGTGCGGGGCGAACCAGCAGCATCGTGCAGACGTAAAACCTGTACACGGGCCTGTTCTTTGGAGATTTCAAAATGGCAAAAGGCAAGTTTGAGCGGACCAAACCGCACGTGAACGTGGGCACGATTGGCCACGTTGACCATGGCAAGACGACGCTGACGGCGGCGATCACGACGATTTT
>Ga0214917_10003819_pt1 | contig 17177 bp, 18 predicted proteins | sample LL_1208_BB_MetaG_FD_177983 | JGI IMG/M metagenome (GOLD analysis project Ga0214917, IMG submission 177983) | Freshwater microbial communities from Lake Lanier, Atlanta, Georgia, United States - LL_1208_BB | ecosystem: Environmental > Aquatic > Freshwater > Lake | place: USA: Georgia | collected... | reverse complement strand
AATGGAGATTGCATTGGGCTTCTTACCCTTCACAACTAGCAAGTTTTCGTTAAAAGTAAGAGCCACTGTGGCAGGAAGCGCAGTGACGGCAGATCCATTTTTCGGATTCGATGTAACCATATATGAATGAGCGTGAACAGTTGGTGTACCTGCAATACTGAGAATAAGAATTAGAGGAGTAATCTTCATCGTCCGGCTATTCTTTAGAACTTGTAGATTGCCAGTGTAAGTGCAATTGAGAACATGATGAGCGCAATCGAGATATCCAGAATTCGCCAGAAAATTGGCTTCGACATTAAATGAGAAGCCGCTCGGGCACCGAAACCAATAGTTGAAAACCAAACGACACTTGCAATCGAGGCGCCAAGTGCGAAGATCCATTTATCGCCCTCAAATTGATTGGCGATACTCCCTACGAAAATGACTGTATCGAGATAAACATGAGGATTGAGATAGGTGAGCGCAATAACGGTTGTGAGTATGCGCTTCCATGAAATTTCAGCTTGTCCTGTAGCCAAAAGTTTATTCTCTTTAAATGCAGAGCGAAAACTCTTGATTCCAAACCAGGTGAGGTAGACAACCCCAAACCAGCGGATAAAGGTGAGCAAGTTCGGATTGGACTGGACGACTTTTCCAAGTCCACCCGTTCCAAGAACAATGAGAAGCGCATCTGAAACCGAACAGACAATGACTACAAGAAGGACATGGCTCCGCAAAAGACCTTGCCGTATGACGAATGCATTTTGAGCCCCGATCGCAACAATCAGTGATAAGCCGGTTAAAAAACCTGGAATGAGCGCAATCACCTCTGAAATCTACCCCAGAAGTTCCGTGTCTAAACGAAGTTACCGAATGGTTCAGATTTACCCTTTTCGCATTCCCCAGTCGCAGTCACTCTGTGGCTTTAACTGAATCTGGAAGGAATGCAATGTCGCTTCTATCGTGGAATCTGCATGGAAATGGTAAATCAGTTAAGGATGGTGAAGTCGTAAAGCCAGACGAGCGTCTAGCTTGGCCACTCACCATCGGAGTTGGTGTTCAACATATCGCCGCAATGTTCGGCGCAACATTCTTAGTTCCAATCATCACAGGCTTCCCGCCAAGCACCACACTCTTCTTCTCTGGCGTAGGAACTCTTATCTTCCTCGCGCTCACGAAGAACAAGGTTCCGAGCTACCTTGGATCTTCCTTTGCATTCTTAGCTCCTATTGCAGCAGCAAAAGCCAGTGGTGGAATTGCGGTAGCACTCGGTGGCGTAGTTGCAACTGGTGTACTCCTTGCAATCGTCGGCTTGATTGTTAATGCAGTTGGAATTGGCTGGATTAACTGGCTCCTGCCTCCACTCGTTACTGGTTCAATCGTGATGATTATTGGCCTCAACCTTGCAGGCGCTGCTAATAACAACTTCAAAGCCGCACCAGTTACGGCGATTGTGACTCTTGCGTCGGTAGCGATTATTGGGGCCTTGTCAAAGGGTTTCCTCGGTCGCATCAGCATCTTCGGCGGAATCATCATCGGTTACGCCTTTGCAGCAATTCAGGGCGATATCAATTTTGACGGCGTAAAGGCTGCGAAGTGGTTCGCGCTTCCTACATTTACCTCACCATCTTTTGATGTAAATGCGATTCTTCTCTTCCTTCCAGTTGTCCTCGTTCTTATCGCAGAGAATGTTGGCCACGTTAAGGCAGTTGCTGCAATGACAGGTAAGGACCTTGATGGCCAGATGGGCAACGCACTTATCGCTGATGGCGTAGCAACAACTTTAGCCGGCGCTGGTGGCGGTTCAGGTACAACCACTTACGCTGAAAATATCGGTGTAATGGCCGCTACACGAATCTACTCAACTGCTGCATATTGGGTAGCAGGAATCGGCGCAATCCTTCTCTCACTATCTCCAAAGTTTGGCGCTGTCCTCAGTGCCACTCCAGCAGGAGTACTTGGGGGAGTAGGAGTTGCTCTCTACGGAATGATTGGTGTTCTCGGTGCAAAGATTTGGATCGAAAACAAGGTTAATTTCGGAAATTCGACCAACCTATTTATCGCCGCAACTACTCTGATTATCGGTATCGCTGATATGACATGGAAGCGTGGCGATTACTCATTCGGCGGAATCATTAACGGAACTCTCGTTGCTGTCGTTGGATATCAGCTGCTTCGCGCGCTGAATAAAGCTGCAGGTAAAGCTGAATAAATAGTAATAAAAAACCCACCGTCACAGATGTGGCGGTGGGTTTTTTACCTTCCGAAGTAAATAATTCCGCACGCCCAGATTGCTATAGCTAAAGACGTGTAAAAAACCAGGTTCCAGGGTTTGGAGTAAGGGTCTTCGACAATTAAGAGTCGAGCCCGGTCTGATCTACAAACCGGGCAGTGGGATGAGAGGGTAAATGCGTACCTCCAACCGCACTCTAAACATCGGACTGTTGGATGGGCAGAAACGCTCATGATTTCTCGTCCGTCCTTAATTCGGATGTGGAATGAAATTCTTCTCAGCCAACTGCGAAAGGCACCTTTGTAACTTGGCGAAACTGTTCTGAAGGCTCTTTCATATTTCCCGAAGTCTTCATCTGCTCGACGGCGAAAAATTATGGTCCCCACCTCAAAATGCATGAGGTGTTGCCGCTAGAGGTGATTGTGCAAATCTGTGACAAACCAGGAAGACCGTCCCCACCTCCTCCGCCACCAGTATCCACGATGGCCTGTTGAGGAGAGACAGAAATTAGGATTGATATCACGAGTGACTGAAACATCGAACCCCCTTGGAAATTAAGAAGAATCTATTTCGAGAGATTGCCGATAGTCAATGACTATTGTGTGATTTTTTGGACAGACACAAAAGCGATTTTCAACCAGCTAATGTGGACGATACTGGGATCGAACCAGTGACCCCCACAATGTCAATGTGGTGCTCTACCGCTGAGCCAATCGTCCTAGGTATATTCAATTTTGGTATATGAAATTGTAATGCTCAACCAATTCTTCTCTCACTCGAAAGAAGTACTGGAGGTCGGAACGGGATTTGAACCCGTGTAGAGGGATTTGCAGTCCCTTGCCTCGCCTCTCGGCCATCCGACCATAGACAAACCGCCACCTGAAAATAAATTCGAAGCGGCGGTTAATCCGAGCGGACGACGGGGTTCGAACCCGCGACCTGAACCTTGGCAAGGTTCCGCGCTACCAGCTGCGCTACGTCCGCATTTTGTGCAGGGGCAAATCTAGCGCAGAGCGGGCGTAAGTGCCAAAGTGGCAAAAACTCAAAGGGGCTCCTCACTGTTTATATGCGTAGCCTTACCCCATGTTTGAGCAGAGTTCGCACTTTTGGATGGGCGGTCTTCGCGCAACCAATTGTGTTGAAATCACTACCGATGCATCGCGATTAGATGACGGATCTTTCTGGGCTATCTCCATCTCCTTTGAAGGAGAGGCTCATTTTGCTCGCTTCGAGAATGTTTCAAACTCATCTTTTTCGGCAGAACCCTGGAGTGAAATATCTGGACCATGGAGCTCATCTGTGAAGAAAGATGAATACATTAATTACGTCTCCTTGATTCGCAATTCAATCGCTGATGGTGGGGTGTATCAAGTGAACGCATGTAGAGAATTGGCGCATCGTTTCGAGGGAGAGACCCAATCGCTGGACGGGCTTTTTGCAAATTTGCTCGTGAAGAATCCTGCAAATTTTGCGTGCTACTTGAAAATAAATGGCCTTGAGCTTGCATCCGCTTCACCAGAAAGACTTCTGACTCGCAACGGTTCCACTCTGCTGACATCGCCAATTAAGGGAACGATTCGAGGTGATGAAGATTTCTTTGGCGATAAAGATAAGGCCGAAAATTTAATGATTGTTGATTTGATGCGTAATGATTTGGGTCGAATATGCGACCCTGGTTCGATTGAAGTAACTGAGCTCTTTAGAAATGAGAAGCACCCAGGAATCACTCATCTTGTTTCGGATGTACAAGGAACTCTTCGCGAAGGTGTTTCATGGAAAGACATTCTTGAAGCCACCATGCCACCAGGATCTGTGAGCGGAGCACCCAAGAGTGCGGCACTTTCTATCATTCAGGAGCATGAGGGAAAGCGCGGTCCTTATTGCGGAACTTTGGGATGGATTCAGGGCGAGAGGGCCGAACTGTCAGTTGCGATTAGAACGTTCTGGACGAAAGGCGATGGCGTCATTCGTTTCGGTACCGGCGCTGGAATTACCTGGGGGAGCGAACCTGCTGCAGAATGGGAGGAGACGCAGCTTAAAGCTCGTCACTTGATTTCGATTGCGGGAGGTGAACTATGAGCGCGATTGAATTAGATAGCCATGGTTTTCCTAAGGGATCTGGAATATTCGAAACGATTAAAACTGTTCATGGTGCACCGATTGCACTTGGTCGTCATATGCGACGCGCACTCGAATCAGCGCTCGAACTCGGCATCTCTCTCCCATCAGAAGAGTTTATTCGGACCGAGATTCTTCGAGTTCTTGAAGAGAGCCCGCATGAAGTTGGGCGACTCCGTATATGTTTTGGCCAGAATCTCTTTCACCTTTCACATGATGGATATACCGAACAAACGGAACCGGCACGACTGAACTTCTATAGTCAAACGGTAATTGGGACTGTTCACAAGCTATTTCCCTACGACTATCGCTTCGCGCTCATAGAAGCTGCACATGATGAGGGTTATCACGACAGCATCCTTTTCAATGAGAAGAATGAGATCACTGAGACTGCAGTTGCAAATCTAGCTTTCTTGATTTCTGGTGAATGGGTCACTCCACCTATCTCATCGGGGATTCTTCCTGGAGTAGTTCGCGCAATCGCCATCGAGAATTGCGCTGTAAAGGTACGACCTATTCACATCTCTGAAATTCCAGACGTCGAATCCGGATTTATGCTCTCAAGTCTTCGTATTGCTCAGCCTATCTCGCATATCGGGGATATGAAATTGAAAATAGGAGATGCTTCACGCGACTTAGAAGAGCAAATACGCGCACACTCACAACCTGTTTCGGTAGGCTAACCCCATGTCCATGATCTCGGTGACCGTCGATGGCGCTGCCCGCAGCATTGAGGCCGACCAGAAGCCGACCCATATATTTGCTGAGAATAAGGAGATAGTTGTCTGCAAAGTAAATGGCGTGCTGAAAGATCTCTGGACCGATCTCGTAGAAGGCGATTCGGTTGAGGGCGTATCTATCTCGTCACCAGAGGGTTTGGCTGTACTTCGACATTCAACTGCGCACGTCATGGCGCAAGCGGTACAACAGGTCTTTGCACAAACGCGACTTGGTATCGGTCCACCCATTACTGATGGCTTCTATTACGACTTCGATCCAGAGAATCCTTTCAACCCCGACGACCTTGAGAAGATAGAAAGCGCGATGCGCAAGATCGTTAAAGAAGGTCAACGATTTAAACGCCGTGTTACTACAGAGGCCGATGCACTCAAGGAACTTGCTCACGAGCCTTATAAGTGCGAATTGATTGGTATCAAAGGTGGCGGAACTGATGAGACCAACGTCGAAGTAGGCGGCACCGAATTAACGATTTATGACAATTTAGGGCGCGATGGTCAACCTGTTTGGTCAGATCTCTGTCGTGGACCTCATCTTCCATCAACAAAGCACATTCCAGCATTTAAATTGATGCGCAGTGCGGCGGCATATTGGCGAGGATCCGAGAAGAACCCGATGCTTCAGCGCATCTACGGAACAGCCTGGCCTTCACAGGATGAACTCAATGCTTATCTTGAACTTCTCGCTGAAGCAGAAAAGCGCGATCACCGACGTTTAGGGCAAGAGCTCGACCTATTTTCATTCCCAGAAGAGATTGGCTCAGGATTAGCTGTCTTCCACCCAAAGGGCGGAATCGTTCGTCGCGCAATGGAGGATTACTCACGTAAGCGCCACGAAGAAGAAGATTATGAATTTGTTTACTCACCACATTTAACAAAGGCAGCACTGTTCCAGAAGTCTGGTCACTTGGATTGGTATTCAGAAGGTATGTACCCACCAATGATTATGGATGAAGAACTCCATGCCGATGGAACTATTAAACGCGCAGGGCAGCAGTACTACATGAAGCCAATGAACTGCCCCTTCCACAATTTGATCTTCCAGTCACGTCAGCGCTCCTACCGCGAACTCCCACTTCGTCTCTTCGAATTCGGAACTGTGTACCGCTACGAGAAATCTGGCGTACTTCACGGAATCACTCGTGCGCGTGGCTTTACTCAAGATGATGCGCATATCTACTGCACTAAAGAGCAGATGCCGGGCGAACTAGATTCTCTCTTGACCTTCGTTCTCAATCTTTTGCGTGATTATGGACTTGAAGATTTCTATCTAGAACTTTCTACTCGAAACCCAGAGAAATCAGTGGGCGAGGACGCAGATTGGGCTGAAGCGACAGAAGCACTTCGCAAAGCAGCACTCGCGCAAAATCTCGAGTTAGTTCTCGATGAGGGTGGAGCTGCGTTCTACGGTCCGAAGATCTCTGTTCAAGCAAAGGATGCAATTGGTCGCACCTGGCAGATGTCTACCATCCAAGTAGATTTCCAACTTCCGCAAAGATTCGAACTTGAATTTTCTGCAGCTGATGGTTCACGTCAGCGCCCAGTGATGATTCACCGTGCGCTCTTTGGTTCTATTGAACGATTCTTCGGAGTTCTGACCGAGCACTATTCAGGAGCATTCCCACCATGGTTGGCACCTGTACAGGTGATGGCTATTCCGGTTGCAGATGCATTTACTGATTATTTGCAGGGCGTTGTGAAGCAGATGAAATCTGCTGGTGTTCGTGCTGAACTTGATGCGTCAGATGATCGTATGCAGAAGAAGGTTCGCAATGCTCAGATGCAGAAGATTCCATTTATGGTGATCGCTGGTGAAGAGGATATGAATGCAGGTGCAGTTTCGTTCCGCTACCGCAATGGCGAACAGAAGAACGGTATTCCCATCGCAGATGCAATCGCTGAGATCAAGCAGATCGTGGCCGATCGCCTTCAGGTTTAACAATGTCTGAAATCAACGGAGTTGGTATGCCAGATGGCTGGCAACGTTTATGGGCACCCCATCGACTCGATTATTTGCGTGGCGAAAATCGTCCACTCGAAGGCAATGAAGTTGAATGCCCTTTCTGTCGGATTCCATCTCTCTCAGATGAAGAAGGATTGATTGTTCATCGCGGTAAGAGCGCCTACGTTGTCATGAATCTCTACCCATACAACCCGGGCCACTTACTTATCTGCGCATTTCGCCATGTTGCGGATCTGACAGACCTCACCGATGAAGAGCGCCACGAGATTACAGATTTGAGTGCGCATGCCATGAAAACTGTTCGTAAAGTTTCGAAGGCCGATGGTTTCAATCTCGGAATGAATCAAGGCGCCATTTCAGGTGCAGGGGTCGCAGCGCATATTCATCAACATATCGTGCCGCGTTGGTCTGGAGATGCGAACTTCATGCCAATTATTGGAAAAACTAAAGTTCTGCCTCAGCTACTGACTATGACGCGAGATGAATTAGCTGCTGCTTGGTAATACATCGATATAACCCTGCACAACATCAACGCCGATTCCTTTAATCAGGTTGATGGGAATAGCTGGGAAGAGAATTCCGGCTGCGAAAGCCCCCTCATCCATCTCTGACATAAGTTCAAAATACTCATCTCTAAATTCACGGACCAACTCTTCATGTTCTGGATCGCTGGCGCGTATCAGGGCTGGACTCTTTGTGTAATCAATAATCTGTAAATCTTGTAGGCGAATGAGCGCTGTTGGTTCTCCACTATCGTCATGCAGAACCAGGTATGGAGTTACGAGCTGCGTGAAGACTCGATTGGCGACCATGACGGCATCTTCAAAGTCGAGCTCTTGTCCATCGAGGCCATTGACCACAACCAATCGCGGAGTTTGAAAATCATCGAGGGCGGCCCAATTATCGATTGTCTGTTGATCTATCCCCGCGGACGGATTGATAGCAAAGATTGCTAAGTCGGAGTCACCTTCGGGGGAGTTGACCACTGTTGCTGAGAATGCTGAGGCAAGTGCTTGGGGGGATGCACTTGCGTGACCGTATACATGGATACGTTTCACAGCGCTAGCGCTAGGAGAAGACATGCGGGTAAGCCTACGATGGTGCCGATGATAAGTAGCGTACTGAAACCGGTAGTCACCCGATTAATTGAACCGGTGGCTCGCCTCGCTCTGCGCATCGGTCTTACGCCAAATCACGTAACCCTGATCGGCGCCATTGGCGTTCTTGCATCTGCTGGATATTTCTATCCGCGCGAGGAATATTTCGTCGGAACTCTTGTCATTTGTCTCTTCGCCTTGAGTGACCTATTCGATGGGACGATGGCTCGGCTATCGCATCAGGGCCCAAGCAAATGGGGCGGTTTTCTCGATTCCACGATTGATCGGGTAACAGATTCCGCAATTACCATCGCCGTTTTGGTCTCGCTCATTGCAGCCGATGACAAGCTTTCGTACTTGGGACTCATAACACTCGTTACTGGATTACTCATTCCATATATCCGCGCCAAGGCTGAATCATTTAACATTGAATGTTCTATTGGAATCGCAGAACGCACTGAGAGACTCATCATCATTCTAACAGCGATAGGTTTTGAAGGCCTCGGAGTTCCCTTTGCTCTCGCCATCGGATTCTGGCTGCTTGCGATTCTTGGTGTCATCACAGTTGCACAACGTATCCTCGTCGTTCGAAACGGCCTTAAGAACTCATGAAGGATCGATTAGTTCTTACCGCCTATCTCATTGGTTGGTGGATTGTTCGGACACTCCCGGAAAAGACCGCATATAAGATTTTTTGGAGCCTTGGAGAATTCGTTCATCGCCGTAATGGCAGGAGTATCCAACGACTTCGCAATAATTTGCAGATTGTTAACCCCCATTTAGATTCACTCACATTAGAAACGCTCGTGGCTCAATCCATGTCCTCTTACATGCGATATTGGTGTGACACATTCCGTATTCAAAATTGGAGTACAGATCGAATTCGCAAAACGGTTACAACTACCAATCATCACCTGCTCTTAGATCCGATGCGCGATGGTCGCGGAGTAGTGATTGCGCTTCCACATTCTGGTAACTGGGACCATGCAGGCGCATATTTCTGTTCTCTAGGAGTTCCGCTTGTGACTGTAGCCGAACGTTTAAAACCAGAGGCGCTCTTCCAGAAGTTTCTCAAGCATCGCGAATCGATGGGCTTTGAAGTTCTCTCACTTGATAGTCGCTCCTTTGCAACTCTAGTTCGCAGAGCAAAAGAGAAACGATTGATTGCCCTGGTTGCCGATCGCGATCTTTCGCAATCTGGAATTGATGTGGAATTCTTTGGAAAGAATGCGCGGATGCCTGCCGGTCCTGCTCTCCTTTCGATTAAAACTGGAATTCCTCTTGTGGTGGCCCATGTTTCTTATACAGATGCGGGAATCCATATTGATTTTCAACCCGTTCAAGTACCAACAGCAGGAACTGAATCAGAGCGAATTGCAGCGACTGTTCAGTTAACTGCTGACCTCTTTGCTCGCGGAATTTCAGAACATCCAGAGGATTGGCATATGCTCCAAAGGATTTGGGTAGATAAGCGTGAAGAAAAGACCGAAGGGAGCAACTGATGCCGTTATCTAAAAAGCGCATTGGGATTGTCTGCCCCTATGGTTGGGATACACCAGGTGGAGTGCAGAGCCATGTAGGTGATTTAGCTGAATATCTCATCCGACAAGGCCATTACGTCTCCGTTCTTGCTCCTGCAATTGATGAAGACAAACTTCCTGATTATGTAACGAGTGCTGGAAGGCCGATCTCCATTCCATACAACGGAGCTGTTGCACGCGTTCTCTTCGGTCCAATCGCTGCCTCACGAGTTCGTCAGTGGATTACCAATGGAAGTTTTGACGTTCTGCATCTACACGAACCAGCAATTCCTTCTATCTCACTTCTCGCCTGTTGGGCAGCCGAAGGGCCAATGGTTGGAACATTTCATGCAGCCGCTAAGCGTCAAAAAGTTACCTTCGCTGTTGCTCCTATCCTCGAGCCAGTCATTGAAAAATTAACGGCACGAATTGCAGTCAGCGAAGCGGCACGTGAAACCCTGACAGAACATCTTGAAACCGATGCCATAGTTGTTCCGAATGGAATTTATGCGGACAGGTATCGAGATGGCAAAGTTGAATCTCGTTGGACCGGAAACACGCTTGGATTTATTGGCAGGTTCGAGGAGACTCGAAAGGGTCTGCAAGTTCTAGTGAACGCGCTACCTTCGATTATTGCGCAGTATCCAGATGTGAAGGTATTTGTGGCAGGCCCCGGTGATAAAGATGCATTCCTTAAGAACGTTGATTCACAACTGCACTCGCGTTTTACATTTCTAGGGCGGATCTCAGAGGAAGAGAAGGCGAATTTCCTGACTTCGGTTTCCCTCTACATCGCCCCAAATACAGGTGGTGAATCATTTGGAATTATCTTGGCGGAAGCTTTGGCAGGTGGTGCAAGCGTCGTAGCAAGTGATATTCCGGCATTTGATTCTTTGCTCGGACATGGCATGTACGGGACGCTCTTTCAATCCGAGAATCCTGATGATCTTGCGAAGAAGATCATCGATTTACTTGGTAATGAAGGAGAACGCCGAGAAATCGCTGCACGTGGAAAGCTATACGCGCAGGAATTTGATTGGGATGTAGTCGCTGAAAAGATTTATGATGTGTACGAAATGGCAATGGTAGGAGGCTCGACCGTTACTTTATCTTCAGAAAATCGAGCTTGGAATAAGTTCCTTGGGAGATAGTGATGAATAAATATTTACTCGCCCTCTTGATTATTGCCTTCTTTGCTTGGTACTTGTCCTATTCGGCGACAAGACTCGATAGATTGCATAATCGCGTTGAAACCAGTTGGGCAAATCTTGATGGTCTCTTACAACGCCGTGCTGCAATCGCAATCGAGATAGCCCGATCAGAGATTTCCGATCCTGCCTCTTCACTCCTACTCACTTTTGCTGCGCATCAAGCTCGTGAGGCAAGTGTTCGCGATCGTTCTCAAGCAGAGACTGGCCTCACAGGTGCCTTGGGAATTCTTCTTGAAACGCCCTCGTCAATTTCAGGTGCAATTGAAGAAGATTTAGTTCGCGAGTTGAGAGAACTCACCGAGAAGATCAAGATGGCTATTTCGATGCATATTGATGCAGTGAACCGAACCCAGATGGTCCGTAAAAAAACTGTTATTCGACTATTCAGATTAGCTGGACACGCTCCTGAACCTGTCATATATGAATTTGAAGGCGATGTTTTCTAAGAGATTGGTTGCCCGCCTGCTCGCAGTGGCATCGGTAGCCGTTGTCGCCGCATCGATTCTCAATCCGCAGAACACGCTGGTTTCGAGACTTCCCTTTGTCGGCGAGTCCTCTTTCAACTCGATGAGCGGATTACCCGGTAAAGATGGTCCGGTCTTGGTAGTCAAAATTGATGACACTAAAGAAGCTCACCCGCAGATAGGTCTTGAAGATGCCGACATTGTCTATATCGAACAGGTAGAGGGAGGGCTTACTCGACTTGCAGCAATCTTCTCTTCGGAAATCCCTAGCCGGATTGGACCAGTGAGATCTGCTCGAATTTCAGATATTGAATTACTCGAACAATACGGTCGTGTGGCATTTGCATATAGCGGCGCTCAGAAGAAGATGCGCCCAGTCATTGCTGCTGCCAATCTTGAAAATTTAGGAGCGGAGAATCATTCATCTTCAATTTTTACGACCGATCCCACAAGAGTGCAGCCTTATGCGATGGTGTTAAGGGCCGATCTGTTAATGCAGTACATCAAAGAAAAGAATCTCGTTATTGCTAATTCGAAATCGATGGGTTGGAATTTTGGAGCTGCCCCTTCCAACGGTAAGGAAATTTCCTCCGTTCATATATCGTGGCCAGCAAGCTCATACGATGCGCATTGGTCAGAGAATGAAAATCGTTGGTTGTTAGACCACTCCTACGAACCCGATATTGCGGATTCCGGAAAACAACTTGGACCCACAACGCTTGTTATTCAACTCGTCTCAATTACTGATTCGATATATAGAGACAAGGTTGGGGGAGTGACACCATTTTCTGCAACAGTTGGGGAAGGTCGCGGATACATCTTGCGCGATGGAAAATCATTTGCAGCTTTCTGGTCTCGACCCGATGCAGCCTCCGGGACTCAATGGAGAAGTAAGAACGGTGAAGAAATCACCTTTTCCAAGGGTCAAATTTGGGTCGCACTGACCGATAAAGAGCCTGTATTCAGTGCAAAGTCTGCGGATGCAAGATATAAGAGTTCAAAGTAGACTCGGGCTCTCAATAAACGCTCAACTTTAGGAGTTACACATCATGTCTGAAGCAACTGGCACAGCACGCGTAAAGCGCGGAATGGCTGAAATGCTCAAGGGCGGCACCATCATGGATGTGGTCAACGTTGAACAGGCGAAGATTGCAGAAGATGCAGGTGCATGTGCAGTGATGGCACTTGAGCGCGTGCCTGCAGATATCCGTGCACAAGGTGGAGTAGCTCGCATGTCTGATCCAGACATGATTCAGAAGATTCAGGCAGCGGTATCTATCCCTGTCATGGCAAAGGTTCGTATCGGTCACTTCGTCGAAGCCCAGATTCTCGAGACACTCAATGTTGATTACATTGATGAATCCGAAGTTCTCACACCTGCTGATTACACCCATCACGTCGATAAGTGGAACTTCAAGGTTCCTTTCGTTTGCGGTGCTACAAATCTTGGAGAAGCTCTTCGCCGTATTAATGAAGGTGCAGCCATGATCCGTTCAAAGGGTGAAGCAGGAACTGGCGATGTATCGAATGCGATGATGCATATGCGCACAATTGGTGCCGAGATTCGCCGACTTACCTCAATGCGTGAAGATGAACTTTATGTTGCTGCCAAGGAACTTCAAGCCCCATACGCTTTGGTCAAAGAGGTAGCTGAAACTGGCAAGCTTCCTGTTGTTCTCTTCACTGCTGGTGGAATCGCAACTCCAGCTGATGCTGCTTTGATGATGCAGATGGGTGCTGATGGAGTCTTCATCGGCTCTGGAATTTTCAAATCCGGAAATCCTGCTCAACGCGCAGCTGCCTGCGTTAAAGCGACTACATTCTTCAATGATGCAAAAGTACTTGCTGATGTATCACGTGGATTAGGCGATGCGATGGTGGGAATTAACGTTGCAGAGATTCCAGTTCCTCACCGCCTCGCTGAGCGCGGCTGGTAGACCTTCTCCTTCGAAGGTTACTTTTCAATGAAGGTTGGCGTACTTGCTCTGCAAGGTGATTTCCGCGAACATATAAAGGCGTCCCAGGATTGTGGCCATACTGCGATTGAAGTTCGTCGCCAATCCGAACTCTTTCAAGTAGATGCGCTGATTCTTCCCGGGGGAGAGTCGACCACAATTATTCATTTGGCTCAAAACTTTGATCTCTATGAACCCATCAAATCTGCAATTGCACAGGGCCTGCCTGTGTATGGCTCTTGCGCGGGGATGATTCTTCTTGCAGACCGCATCATTGATGGAATTGAAGGACAGAAGTCATTCGGTGGCTTGGATATCACCGTGCGTCGAAATGCCTTTGGCCGTCAGGTAGATAGCTTTGAATCAGAACTCACCTTCAATGGCGAAACTATGCATGCCGTCTTTATCCGCGCTCCATGGGTGGAGGAAGTCGGGCCAGATGTGCAGGTCTTATCTACTGCGGCAGATCATCCTGTCGCCGTTCGTCAGGGAAAGCTTTTGGCGACAAGTTTCCATCCGGAATTAACGCAAGATCTAGCGGTACATCGCTACTTTTTTGAAGAGATCTGCAAAGGCAGATAAAGTAGTACCCGTAACAAAAAAAGATTTAAGCCAAAGAGCGATTGAGGTGTTTTAAATGTCAGGCCATTCCAAATGGGCAACAACTAAGCATAAAAAGGCAATCATCGACAGTCGTCGTGCTAAAAACTTTGCGAAGTTGATTAAGGCCATTGAAGTTGCTTCTCGTAATGGTGGACCCGATGTTGATGGCAACCCAACTCTCTTTGATGCAATCGCGAAGGCTAAGAAGAACTCAATGCCGGCTGACAATATTGAACGTGCGGTAAAGCGTGGAGCTGGCCTTGAATCTGGTGGCGCTGACTGGCAGACCATTATGTATGAGGGCTATGGACCAAATGGTGTGGCCATCATGATTGAGTGCCTTTCTGATAACCGTAACCGCGCGGCATCGGAAGTCCGCGTTGCTGTCACGCGCAATGGTGGATCCATGGCAGATCCGGGATCAGTCTCATACCTTTTCAATCGTAAAGGCGTAATTATCGTGAATAAGGCCGTCGGGGCGACTGAAGATTCAATTCTGGAAGCCGCTTTGGATGCAGGAGTTGAAGAGGTTAATGATCTCGGTGAATCTTTTGAAGTTGTCTGCGAAGCAAGTGATTTAGTAGCAGCCCGTACCGCTCTTCAGGAAGCGGGCATTGATTATGAATCTGCAGATTCTTCCTTCCTGCCATCTATGCAGATTCCGCTTGATGCCGAAGGTGCTCAGAAAGTATTTGAACTCATCGACGCAATTGAAGAGCTCGATGATGTGCAGAATGTGTACTCGAATTTCGATGTCTCCGATGAAGTTATGGCGAGCCTTTCATAAAGGCTCTGTACTAAGACCTAGGCTTAGAAGTTATGAGCCATATGCAGCGTCGAGTTCTGGGGGTTGACCCTGGCCTGACTCGATGCGGCATCGGCATCGTCGAAGGAGCCATAGGAAAACCACTATCTCTCGTGGGTGTGGGTGTCATACTCACGGCGGCAGATCTCGCTTTAGAGAAACGTCTTCTTCAATTAGAGACAGAACTAGAGGAGTGGATCGCACTTCATAAGCCTGATGTCATCGCCGTTGAAAGAGTCTTCTCTCAACATAACGTTCGAACGGTAATGGGAACCGGGCAAGCTGCCGGCATCGCACTTCTTGTCGCGGCTCGTCGAGATATTCCGGTCATGATGCATACCCCTTCAGAAGTTAAAGCTGCAGTCACCGGTTCAGGCAGAGCTAATAAGGCACAAGTTGCCGAGATGGTGAAACGATTATTGAATTTAGAAGTGATACCAAAACCGGTCGACAGTACTGATGCTTTGGCACTTGCCATCTGTCATATCTGGCGTGGTGGAGGTAATTCCAAGATTGAAGAAGCTCTCAAGGCCGAAAAATCACGTTTAGCTAAGTTGGTGGGCAAATGATTTCGCTCATCAACGGCGTCGTGCGCTCGATTTCGACTGACCGAACCGTTGTTGAAGTTGGGGGAGTCGGTTTATCCATCTCAATCACCTCTCAGACCGGTGCGCAACTTAATATCGGCGCACCCGTGCAACTCTTCACATCACTCGTTGTTCGCGAAGATTCACTCACCCTCTTTGGTTTTCTCGATGAGGAAAGTCGTGCAGCATTTGAACTCGTACAAACTGTTTCTGGAATCGGACCTAAAGTCGCACTAGCGATTCTCGGCGCCCATACACCTCAATCCCTTGCTGTTGCGATTGCTCAAGAAGATGTAAAAGCGATTGAGAAAGTTCCCGGAATTGGTCATAAAGGTGCGCAGAGGTTGATACTCGAACTCAAAGGAAAGATTTCTGATTTTGGAAGTTCAGATCACAAACAAATGCACCAGCCTGTCTGGCGCGAACAACTTACTTCGGCGCTCATTTCACTGGGATTTACCGCCAAAGATTCCGATGCAGCTATTACTGCAGTGGTTGGGCAGTATGCAGATAGAGGAATTGATGCACAGAGCGTTGATATTTCTGAACTCCTCAAGGCTGCTCTCCAGAGTGGGCGTCGAAATTAAATGAGTGAGGAGAGATTGGTCAATCCCGCTAGCGGTACAGATGACGTTGCTGCAGAACATGCACTTCGCCCTAAGACGCTAAGCGATTTTATTGGGCAACACCGGGTGCGTGGGCAGATTGATGTTCTTCTTACCGCAGCGAGAAAACGAGATGCGGCAGCCGATCACATTCTTCTCTCAGGCCCACCAGGGCTCGGAAAGACAACGCTGGCAATGATTCTGGCATCCGAGATGCAAGCTCCGATTCGAATTTCAAGTGGTCCTGCTATCACGCATGCAGGCGACCTTGCAGCAATCCTCTCTTCACTTGTAGAAGGTGAAATCTTCTTCCTCGATGAAATTCATCGCCTGCCAAGACCGGCAGAAGAACTTCTCTATCTTGCGATGGAAGACTTCAGAGTTGATGTAGTAGTAGGAAAGGGGCCGGGAGCAACTGCAATTCCACTCCAACTTCCGCGCTTTACTTTGGTCGGCGCAACAACTCGAGCCGGTCTACTTCCATCTCCGCTTCGTGATCGTTTTGGGTTCACAGCACATCTCGATTTTTATGAGGAGTCTGAACTCGAAGAGGTCATCGCTCGTAGTGCAACGCTTTTAGGTCTCACCATTGATAAAGCTGCTATCGCTGAGATCGCAAGCAGGTCGCGTGGCACACCGCGTATCGCCAACCGACTTCTCCGTAGAGTCCGAGACTTCGCTCAAGTGCAAGGTTCCAATGCTCTCTCTCATCAGCACGCGCAAGCTGCTCTGGATATGTATGAGGTCGATGCAAAAGGACTTGATCGCCTCGATAGATCTGTATTGATCGCTCTCATCGAACGATTTGGTGGTGGACCAGTAGGACTCTCCACCCTCGCAATTGCAGTGGGGGAAGAGACTGAAACCGTCGAGGCTGTTGCGGAACCGTTCTTGGTTCGTAATGGCTTTATGGCGCGCACTCCCAGGGGTCGAATTGCGACAGCGATGGGGTGGGAGCATGTGGGACGAACACCACCTGCTGGAATCGCCACTCTTTTCGACACGCCCGCGCCCGACGCCTAGACTCTCCTCTTATGTCCACACCTACAAAACCAGTCAAGACAACTGGTCGACCTGTTCGCGCCTTGGCCATCCTCGCCGCGCTGATTGTCGGCCTCTTGGCTACCGCCCTCATTCAGGGCGCAACATCTGTCCGTCTCGGTCTCGATCTACGTGGAGGAACAAGCGTCACTCTCCAGCCACGAGCATCCAATGATTCCAACAAGATTACATCCGAGGCAATTGACCAGGCAGTTTCAATCATTCGTCAACGCGTTAACTCACTCGGTGTTGCTGAGTC
>Ga0214917_10003817_pt1 | contig 17182 bp, 5 predicted proteins | sample LL_1208_BB_MetaG_FD_177983 | JGI IMG/M metagenome (GOLD analysis project Ga0214917, IMG submission 177983) | Freshwater microbial communities from Lake Lanier, Atlanta, Georgia, United States - LL_1208_BB | ecosystem: Environmental > Aquatic > Freshwater > Lake | place: USA: Georgia | collected... | reverse complement strand
CCATTGTTCCAAGTGTAGGAGTTGGCGCCAGATCCACTAAGTACTACCGAAGTATTTAAACACACGGTTTGGTTATTTCCTGCAAATACATTTGGTAAGGCATTAACTACCACGGTCACGGTATCATGGTTGACACAGCCGTTATTATCCACCCCTGTTACCACGTAATTGTTCGTTGCATTAGGCGTAAACGAAACGCCATTAGAGATACCATTGTTCCAAGTTAATGTAGGCGCGCCAGTCGCTGTAAGTGTGGCAGACTGCCCAATACAAATAGCTTGATTGTTCCCTGCGTTTACGTTGGGCAATGCATTGACGGTAACGGTAACTAAGGTTCGGGATAGCGATGAACATCCGTTCCCTTCTCCTTGCGCATAGAAGTTGTACACGCCAGGGGTTAAGGTATTAGGTAAAACAGTCGTACCAACGGATTGAATCGTTGTACCATTCGCCACTTGATTTCCTGCCGATGAAGCATTCCACCAGGTGATTCCAGAGGCATTAGCCGGCACGGTGTAAGTAACAAACAAGTAGATGTTTCCGAAGTAACCGATACCAGAACCATAAGTGTTGTTCAAGGTTAACGTTACGTTGCCACCCGGGGCCACAATGCCGCTCGGAGAAAAGGTATAAGGCCCGGCATTGGTTACTTCTGCAAATACGTTGGCCAGCGTTTGATTGCCAAGGGTGGAGGCACCGGACATCGAAATTAAGTAATCGGAAGGCCATCCAACATTCGAGGTGGTTACGTTTTCTACCGATAATTGGGTATTGGTTACCACCGCATTTGCTGGAAGCTGGATGTTTTGTGTAAAGGTTTGAACTCCTCCGTTGGGATAATAAACACCGCTGGCGATAACAAACGTGTCAACTACAACGGTATTTATACCATTGAGCGTTGCCGCTGCATTAAGTAAGGCTGATGGAGCCGTGGCACAAATTACCGCATTAGGACCAACCGTAGGAGCATTAACTGTCCAGGCTGGTTGCGTAATCACGATGGTGTACAAGGATGATAGTAAATTAAGCGCGTCGCGAATAACCACAGTATGCGTACCTGCGGCCAAGTTCGTCGGTATCGAGCCAAACGCACCGTTATCCACGGAATAGGTGTATGGAGCTGTTCCACACGTAAAGTTTGTCGCGGTGAACGAACCGTTCGCCACACTATTACATGTTGCATTGATCGCGGTAATGGTTGCAGATACATCCGCCACATTGACCGTAACAGGAACAGTGGTTAGACTGTTGCACGCCCCAAGGCTCGTACCCGCGTAGAACATATAGGTACCATTGTTTGCAACAGGAAGCACGCTAGTACCCACGGTTTGAAAAGGGGAACCTGTTCCAACATACGTTCCGTTCGCACTGGCATTATACCAATTAATCACATAGTTCGGTGTTGGAATCGTTGGAACAATGTAGGGATTAATTAAGTTCGGAGGTCCAACGGCACTGGCCGGTGTTCCTGAGAAAATTACATTTCCATTATTGTCAACCAAGTTGTAAGAACATTCATTCACAAATAATCCTATCGCGTTGAATTGGGTAGTTATGGCGTCCCCACCATTGACCGTAAAGGTCAAAGAGCCGGTAAATCCATTGGCCAATGTAACGCCATTCAATACGGGAACACCGTTGACATTAACGTTGATGGTGTTATTATTCCATCCGTCACCAAATGAATCAAAGAAATTCAAGGTGTAAGTAAAGGTGTTATTAACCGTAGGGGCATTAGCGCCAATTAAAATACTGTTCGATCCTGAACAAGCATTCACCAAATTTTGAGGCACCGTTGGTGCAGGAGGAATAATTTGATCCACGTTCAGGTTAAGCGTATCCTGATTGGAACAGTTCGGCGCCGAGGTTTGGGTTGCCGTTAACGTGTAAACGGTTGAAACCGCGGGATTGAAGACCCATCCTGTGGTTGCATTTCCTGTAACCCCTGCGGCGGGAGACCAGGTGAAGGTGTTGTAATTAGCTGCGCCCGCAGTTAGGCCAATGGGCGATGAGGAATTTCCAACACAAATGGTTGTGTTCGTATTCGCTAAGGTTAAAACAGGCCCAGGAGTTACCGTTACCGTTACCGGAGTGCTGGAAGTTTCACAACCCGTCAAAGTATCTGTTACAGAAACATACAAGGTAGTTGAATTTCCAATGAGGCCAGCGTAGGAATTCGTTCCATTCGATTGCAATGCGTTCGCGCTAACCGGAGTCGCATACCAATTGTAATTCGGTCCAACAAACCCATTCACATCGTTCGCCGTGGCGGTAGGAACTTGAATCCCACAATGGGAACTTCCAACGGTTGTTGGAGGTAATATGGCTGGATAAACCGTAACGTTATTCGTAGTGTCTGTATTCGTACATCCCGTAATTGGGTCAAGTGCGGTCACAATGTAGTTAACCGTAATATTTGACCCCGTATTGTTGCTTGCCACGGTTGTACCAGAGGCACTATTTATCGCAGGCGCCGTATTCCACGTGTAAGTGTATGGATTAGCAGGAGCCGCTTGAATATTAACCTGGTAATCTTCCGTTTCCCCGGACCCCATGGCAGTACAACCATTTGAAGCAGAATTCGGATTTCCTGCTCCTCGGGAACGCAAGCGCAAACTGGTGAGCCCAGGAAGTGCGTTGGCAGGGATGGTAACATTGATGGTGGCTGTATTTCCGCCTAATATATTCACCCCAACTTGTTGCCACTCACTCGGAGCATAAACGCCATCGCGGTTATAATCTATCCAAACGGAGACGATGGCACCGGCATATACCCCTGGAGCAGAAATCGTCACGGACAATGGATATGTTTGCCCAATATTGACGGTGGTTGTAATTGGATAATTGGTATAATAAGGAAACGCCACAGGGTTGGTCGCTGCAGTATTGTTGTTAATGGTATTAAAGGAAAAATTATCGATAAAAGTTCCCGTTCCTCCAAAATTCGAAACCGCACAATACCCTACCGGGAGCGTTTGAGGACCCGAAATAAAACTTGAAGCAACTAACGCCACAGTCCCGTTGTTACATACAGCAGCCGGCGTGGCAACAGTACTTGTAAGAACAGGTAAATTGTTTACCGTAACATTAACCGAAGCGGTAGCCGTACACACGCCGTTCGTTCCTGTAATGGTATACACATAATTGCCTCCGGCGTATGGGGTAATGGTTTGTTGAGCACCACTAATTGGGTTGTTCAATCCAGAGCCATTATACGTATTTGCATCCCAAGAAAAGGTATATGGAGGAGAGGCATTGGAGATTCCATCTAAATTGACGGATTGTCCTAAACAAAGAGTGGCAGATGCGACAGGTGTCGTAACAATTGCTGCAGGGGATAACACATTGATGGTAACCGGAGATGGAATACTAAAGCATCCATTGGTCCCCTGTTCTGTTACATAATAGGTGGAGGTTGTATTAATGGCTGTCTGATACGTATTGGTCCCCGCGGTATTGTTGGCGTATTGAATCAATAAATTGTCAATGGTAGCCAACATTGAAATACCACCTGTTCTTCCCGCTATTGCATGTTTCCAAGTGGATTTATCGGAAGCCAGATAAGCTGCGGGTAATTGAACGCCATTGAAAATCGTGGTTGCTCCAACGGTTAACGTTAATTTACCGTAGTTGTCGATACTTATAGAAATATGGCTGGTATCATTCACCCAAGAATTATCCGATGAATAGGCAATAACCCCAGGACTGGTCGCGTTGAATGAGGCAAGTTGACAATTATACATTAAGTAAATTCCTTGACCATTCGGCATCACACCGTACGCGTCAAATCCAATCTTAAGCTTGGACCCGGACCCCATCTCTTGGGAAGGGGTTGTGGCTAAAGCATTAACATCGTCTCCGAAGCTGTAGGAAAGCCCATCAGCACCCGTAGAAGTAATTAAATCAAAGTCTACCATATACGATGAGGCATTGACCCCCGCATTTACAGTGATTCCTCCTTGTTGAGTTAATTGGTTGTCAAATAATTGCAGTTGGCCAGGATAATTGATCAGGTTAGCACTTCCAGAAAGGGATGCTCCAGGGGCAATCGCTGGGCCACTGAAGTTCTCTGAATAGAAGGTAGCAAAAGCACCTACAGGCGGCGTTTGGATCAAGTTGCCGTTCACCGAAGCGTCAAACCAATAGTATTGACCTGAACCCGAAGCTCCTGCCGTTGAACTGACCGAAGCGGTAGGAACGCCTAAACCGCATTGGGCACTGTTGATGGCTGAAGGGGATGAAGGTAGAGGCAATACCGTAACCGGCGTTTGAAATACTTGAGAACAATTCGTAATTGGGTCGAGAATATACACCTGATAATTGGTGGTGGCAGCTGTAAACTGCGTGGTCGAAGAAGTGTTTACCGTTACACCATTCAACTGGGCATTCGCTGGATTTCCAACGCCGTTGACAGACCAATTAAACGTGTAATTTACCGGCGGTATAAATCGCCATGCTTGCGGACTTACGGCAGGGATGGTAGCTGTTTGTGCTTGCCAATAGTTAGGGGTGTTAGGATTGGTGGCACAATTCGGGGCGGCGGCACCCACCGTTCCCGTAGGATTGTTTACTCCGATGGTCTTGGCATTGGTGGCCATAACATTGATGGCGACAATATCCACGCGACCGGTAGTTTCATAGAGTATTACCTGGAAATTGACTGGTGTTGTTGTTGCCGCATATTGGAATACTTGGTAATTCACAATAAACTTACGGTTAGGAGCCACTCCTGCAGTCCAATAAGTTAAGGAGGCACCCGCATAGCCACAATGTAAATCGCCGGCACTACCAAAAATAGCATTCATCGGGTCTAAGTTGTTAGGTAAGGCCCCGATGGTAAAGTCTTGTAACCCGCCGGTGCCAGAGCCATTGTAAGCCCCAAATTGCAAGACTCCGTTGGTTCCAACATTGATCGTATTGTATGTTGAACCAAAGTAATTGAAGCTAAATCCAATCGGAATAGCTCCCCATCCACCATCGTCTAGGCTTCCAGAGGTTAATGGTACCATAGCCACACCGTTCGTGACGAGTGCATTGGCATTACCTGGCACGACAATAGGACTGGGTGTGATACATATTGCTTGGAAATTTGAGGCATTTAAATTGGTTTGAAGCAACGAATTTCCTGCACCACAAATGGTATTCGGTGTCGCTGTAGGGGTAATCGCAGGGAAAGTATAGACCCCTATGGAAATCGGTTGTGCGTTGGCCGTGCACCCATTGGCTGAAGCGCTAATAAAAAAGTCCGATGTTTCAGTAATCGATGCAGTCGTTATCGCTGAGGTGCCCGGTGCAATCGTAGCCGATGGCACGTTAGAGGACCAAGTATAGGTAATGGATGGGTCATTAGGTGAAGCTGTCAAAGTGATGTTTCCTCCAACACCGCAGAAATTAGGAACGGAAGAGGCAATGGTTATAGGGGTTACGTTTACCGTTACTTGGAATCGCGGCCCTTCGCAGGTCCCATCAAATTCAGATACATAATACGACCCTGAACTACAATTTGCAGGGGTGGTAAAACTACTACCCGAGCTAATGGACGCTCCTCCAAACGGCACAGTATACCAATTGTAGGTGCCTCCTGCTCCAGTTGCTGTAAAATTCGTGATGCCTCCCAAAAGTACCGTGGCTGAAGCTGGACTTGCTACAGGAGCATTTGGAGAATTGTTAATCGTAATAAATTGCGCTCCGGAAAAGGTTTGGCCGTTTTTCACCACCGCAATAACACCGGAGGTTCCAGCTCCTGCTACCCCCGTAATCGTTGTATTTGAAACAATGACGAAAGAAGCTACAGCAGTTCCACCAATTGTTACAGCACTTACCCCGTTTAAGTTGGTTCCGGTTATTGTAAATGTCCCAGAATTCGAGCAAAGGGCCAGTGGAGCAACATTGGAAACGGTGGGAGCCGTGGAGGCCCATGCAAAGTAGTCATTTCCAACAAAGGAGATAGGTCCTGGAGCAACGGTTGGCGTGGTTATTAAGCCGGTAGCGGGAAGGGCGCCCGACAAACCATAGGCATTACTTACAACATTCCATTGTCCAGATAACCCTCCTGCTCGCGCTACAAACGTTTGATCCTGCGTATTCGTTAAATTATCTTGTGAATTATAGCGTAAAGTTACCGTAGGATTGTTACCCGATATCCCTGGTGTATTCTGAAACGAATTGGTTTGAACACGAAAAGCTCGGTTACCTACAGCAATAGCATTTCCACCCACAAGAGCGTTGTTTGGAGCAGCCGTTTCGGTCACCGTCATTTTGGTGATATCCGAGCCATCCACAAAGCCCAAACCTGTTCCTGTAGCCGCTGTAAATGTACCGCTAAAAGGGAAGTTCCATGTGCTTCCTGTCGTACCACCACCTCGACCATAAATAACCATGGAACCACCTTGCAAGTATACGTTCGTGGCGCCAAAGGTGCTTGTTGCTCCTGCATAACCGTTCCAGGTGCAAATCAATGAATTACCGTTTAGGTTTAAGATATTTCCCGGTACACTACCACTTGCCGTAAGCGTAAGTGGGGCAGTTCCGTAGATTGTTAAGTTACTATTGATGGAAAGCCCCAGTCCGTTACCTGCTAAGGAGAGGTTATTTAATTTGCGGTTAGAAGGGATTATGTCGTTGTCAGCTTGCTGCACTGCAGCGGTTGCCGGCGAAAAATAATTTAAGGTTAAGTTGTACAAGGCAACGCGGGAAACAGGTACGGTAGCCACCGTGGTAAAGGTTCCGCCTGCAGCTGTTCCCGAGGTTAACCCCACACCAACGATCGGGGCAACTACATATCCAAACCCTGGATTTGTTATTGTAAATGAAGTAATTTGTCTATTTGCACCAATCACTGCCGTAGCCGCTGGCCAACAACCCGCTGGAAAAGCCAAGGTGGCGGTGCCCGTTGAAAACGCTAACGTTGGGGGCACGGAGTAGCAGGCAGAAGTTCCAGCATTGAGATATACCGAAACGACCTTTCCTTGATTCACCGTAATCGTAAAGTTTGCAGTGGTTAATGCCGCCCCAGAAACTAAAGTTCCCCCAGTTACGGTAATAGTGGGTGCCGCGGCATAGCCAGAACCCGGATTGGTTACCAGGTTTAAGGCAGTGGGCCCAGCAAAACCGACCGTGGGTGCAACGGTATAATTTACGCCGCCGTTGGTAGTATATACCATACCTACTCCACTGGAAGCCTGAGGGTCAACCGATAGGGTTGATGCACCTTGATCACTGTTTATGGTTAATCCACCGGTAATGCTTGCTTGACCTGATTTCTGGGCCAAACTGTTGGTAGGCCCCCAAATTGCATACAGAATAACAGAAGTCGCAGCTGCGCCACTTCCTGTGCCCCCAACAACACCTAAACTAAAGCTAAGTGTAGGAGCCGTCGCCGAAGAGTAACCAGATCCATTGTTAACCAGGGTTAAACTCCGCACTGTTTGCGTGGTGCCATCATAATTTACAGCAACTTGTGCCGGGGAACCCACATACAAAAAGGTAGCTGTTCCTGAAGCGGCGGTACCACTTACATGAACGGGAGGAGCAGCGGCCGAAGGAGTTCCTGCAACAGTACAGGTATATAAATTACCCCCATAAAAATATTGCGTTCCAACAGTAACGGCCGTTACTTGAAACGGATTGCCGAGCGTTCCAAGAGCCCCTATATATAATAAGGTGGCTGTTCCATTAACCTGGGTGGCCGCTGCCGTTCCAGAAGGAGCCACCGCACCAAAGGTTCCCGCAGCAGTACATAAATATACATTTCCACCGGAAAAATACCGTGAATTAAGAATGGCCCCAGACGATGCCGTCCAAGGGGTAACAGCGGTGCCAAATACCACCGGTGAAGCATTATATAACGACCCCATATTGGTTACGACGACATTGGATACTTGGGTATTGAGCGAGGTACCATGGTTCTTGGCAACATTATTAATCGTTAATTTACCGTTGGTGTTCAAGGAACCAGCGGTATGACCAAAACTGTAGGTAATTAAGTTCTGTGCAGTATTAATGGTCGAGCTCCCGGTTGTTTGGAAAAACAATTGTCGAATAATCCCCGCATTAGCAGTACCCTCAAATACACCAGAACCATCTAATACTTGATTTAAACTGGCAAGTTGTTGGCTTCCGTTGAAATTTAATAATCCCGATGTGGTAGTTCCCGCAGCAAAATTTGCATAACCGTTATTGGTAAAATTACCCCCAACATTGATGGTTACCCCGGTTAATCCGGTGCTTAGATAGGGTAAAAACCGCCCTCCTGGGTTGATGAGCACATTTCCTGTCAATGTCATAGCATTGGAGGTGGCATTCCATTGCAAGGTTCCCGATACGCTTAAATCAACAAGGTTTGTGACTTGATCCACAGTAACTATGGAACCAGCTGGGATGATTACCGAACTAGCTGCATTGGGCACTACCCCAGAAACCCAAGTAGCTGGGCTAGACCATAGACCTCCTGTGGCTGTAGCTGTGGCTACGTTCGCCACCAATTGCGTCATCGAAAAAGTTCCTGGACAAGGGCTTTGAGGCGTTGGCCAGGTATCAAACCATATATAATAAGTGGTTCCTGCACTGAGGGTTACCACTAAACTTTTTGCAGCAGCAGCACTCGCTACTCCACCAACACATGTAGAACCAGGGGTTGTAGGACAACCATTGGTAACAAAAATTGAGGTATAAGTTTGACCGCTAATATCAATCTGGTACATCCCAGAAACGGAAGGGGTAAACGTGTAAAGCGCTTCCCAACCCGTAAAATACAAGGTATTGTTACAACCTCCGGCTAAAATAGAAGCAGCCACCGAAGCTGTTGTGATATCGTCCGTACCACCACAAACCAAGGGTTGGTTTACAATGGGAAGTTGATTTTGTAAAATCACCGTGGCATTGGGACAAGTGGTTGCCAAAGCTTTGGAAGAAACAAGCAACAGGCAAGTTACAGCAATCAAACGAGAAATAGCGGGTAATAATTTTTTCATGATAAACGATTATTAAGAAATGCAAAAATAACAACCCCAAAGATAATAAAAAAATAATCCTATTAAATCTTATAGTTAACACTGAGGTATATTACCAATATTGAGCCTTGGAATTTAAAAAGTAAATCCCAAAAAAGGGGCCGAAGCCCCTTTAACCAATGAATAAAATGCCTTTACTATTGTTTCAACAATTTGAAAATATGGGTTTGTTCCCCGGTAACAACATGCATTAAATAGGTGCCTCTTGCTAACGTTCCTAAATCGACGATGATTTCTTGTGAAGCGTATTCATTGCTTGAAAGCAAGGAGCCACTAACATCAAACAAATACGTTTTTTGGATCATTGCTCCTGTCGTGGAAAGCGTGAATATTCCTGAACTTGGATTCGGATAAACTACCATTCCACCGTTATTCAATTCGAGAACCGACTGCACCTCTATCGGTTCACAAGTGCTGGTGTCCGAACCGCAAGTATTGGATACGATGGCTGCATAACTTCCACTAACGGCGGGTGTGTAATTCGATGCGTTAGCTCCAGGAATAAGGGTATTGGTAGCGCAATCCATCCATGCGTAGGTAGTAGCGTTTTGAGCGCTTACCGAAAAGGTTCCTTGATTCAAGGTTACTTGCGGGTTGCCTGGCGCTTGATTAATGGTCAGCACAAGGGTGGCCGTTGAATCGCAGCCATTTTGTGTCGTTCCATGGTAGGTATACGTGCCACTTTGCGTATACGTTTGACCGTTCCATGTGTACGTTCCGCAAGCACTTTGCTGGGTTGTCGGCCCTACGATACTGTCGCTGATCGTTAAATTCAAGGTAACAATGGAATCGCACCCAACAACCGTTTGCAAGGTATCCGTGTACGTGCCGCTTTGGGTAAGGGTTTGCCCGTGCCATGCATACGTCAAACAAGCAGTAACCTGTTGCGTAGCACCATTCACTGGGCCTAACGCTGTAATTGGTGTGCTAGCAGAACATCCGTTTGCGTTGGTATAGGTTACTACACTCGATCCAGGGGTAAGGGCGGTAAATAACCCATTGTTGGAAACAGTTCCTACTGCGGGTGTTGCAGATGACCAAGGCGTGTTCGCGGAAGGGCTACCGCTACCCGTTAATTGTAAAGTGCTTCCTACACAAACATTTCCACCTCCAGAAAGTGTTGGGTTAGGATTCACCGTAACCGTAAGTTGTGCCGTTGTGGCGCATTGCCCCGCCGAAGGTGTAAAGGTGTAGGTGGTCGTTTGGGTGTTGTTCACCGCAGGGGACCACGTTCCTTGAACATTGTTGGTGGAAGCCGCTGGTAGGGTCAGCGCAGCCCCTGAACATACCGCAGCGATCGGATTGAACGTAGGCGCAACGGGATTGGTAACGTTAATGGTGGTGGTCGTGGAACATCCGTTGTTGTTGGTGAACGTGATCGTACTTGTCCCGAAACCAATTGCGGTCACAAACCCGGAATTTGATACCGTGGCCACGGCCACATTGCTTGATACCCAAGGCGTATTGGCGTTCGGATTAGCATTCGCCGTTAATTGCGACGTGGTGTTCGGGCATAAAACGGTATTCCCGGTAAGCGTAGGAATCGGCGCAACGGTAACGTTTACTTGATCCGTATTCGTACACCCGTTGGCGTTCGTTCCGGTTACCGTGTAGGTAGTGGTCGCATTGGGTACAAAAGGAACCCCGTTGCTTACCCCGTTGTTCCAACTGTAGGAGCTTCCTCCTGTGGCGGTAAGTGTTGCAGAAGCACCTTGACATACCGTCTGGTCAGGTCCTCCATTGATGCTCGGTAAGGGGTTCACGTTTACTGTGAGCTGGGCGGTCGTGGCACATTGCCCCGCCGAAGGCGTAAAGGTGTAGGTGGTCGTTTGGGTATTGTTTACCGCAGGCGACCAGGTTCCCTGAATATTGTTGGTGGAGGATGCTGGTAAGGTCAGCGCAGCACCTGAACATACCGCAGCGATCGGGTTGAACGTTGGCGCAACGGGATTGGTAACGTTCAGGATGGTCGTTGTAGCACAACCGTTATTATTGGTATATGTGATGGTACTCGTTCCAAAACTTACCGCCGTCACTAGTCCTGCGTTTGAAACCGTGGCTATTGACGGATTGCTCGATGTCCAAGCGTTGTTGGCAGCGGCGGTTCCCGAACCCGTGAGTTGTGATGTAGTGTTCGGACACAGAACCGTGTTGCCGGTTACGGTAGGTAATGGATTTACGGTAAGGGTGAAATTCACGGGAGTACCTGAGCAGTTTCCTAACGATGGCGTCACGGTAACGGTAGCTGTTCCCGAACCCCCAACAAAGGGAGCAATGTTGCCTGTTCCACTCGCCGCCAGCCCGATGCTGGTATTGGAGTTAGACCAATTAAAGGTTGCACCTGCTGTGCCCGAAAAGTTAATAGCGTTGGCGTTATTTCCTGCACACAAGGATTGATTTCCGGGATTGGTTACGCTAGGTGTGGGATTTATAACATAGGTAAACGTTTGGGGGGTCCCATTACATCCTGCTAAGGTTGGGGTAACCGTTATCGTAGCAGTTACTGGACTTGCACCGGCATTCAACCCGGTAAAAGCAGCGATGTTTCCGTTCCCCGAAGCACCCAAACCAATGGATGTTGTGGAATTGGTCCAGCTGTATGTTGCTCCAGCAGTACCCGAAAACGTTACTGCCGCGGTGGTGGTTCCTGCACAAACGGATTGATTCGCAGGCGCCGTAACACTTGGTGCAGGATTGACAGTTACCAACACTTGATCCGTATTTGTACACCCGTTGGCGTCGGTTCCGGTGACGGTATAGGTGGTCGTGCTATTCGGCGTGAATGCTACTCCGTTGGTAATCCCATTGTTCCAAGAATAACTAACGCCTCCTGTAGCACTTAAGGTAACAGGAGAACCCTGACATACCGTTTGGTCGATCCCACCGTTGATGTTCGGTTGGGGGTTAACGGTTACGGTGCCGCTTCCATTGGCAGTTCCATTGTTGGAATAAGTAACCGTATAGGTAGTGGTTGTGTTAGGAGTTACCGTGATGGAAGGCGTGGTGGCGCCATTGGACCACAAGTATGTCCCACCTCCGGCAGAAGGGGTCGCGGTAAGCGTTACGGATTGTCCCGCACAAACACTCGTACTGTTGACGGTAACCGTAGGCGGTGGTGGCGTGGTAAGGCAAGTGGTGAACGTCCCGGGATTATCGTAAGAAGCATTGGTAAATAAGCGCATACGGTAATTCGTATTCGCGGTAAGTCCAGTAATAACTGTAGGGTTCGGAGCATTGGTATTGAAGTCACAATTCCCCGGAGTACCGCTCAAACTAATGCCGTTCGCCAAGCTTCCACAACTTGTGTAAAATTCTACGCCAATGAGTGCGGCGGTTCCAAGATTCACCGTAAGGTTTAAGCTTGTATTTGCCCCTGTATTGAAAGTATACCAGACATCGTTAAATACTCCGGGCAGATCGCAAGAAGGATCCGGGTAAGGATCTTCAGAAGCGCCTAAAGTAGTTCCATTGGTTAAGTTGCAATTGGGACTTGGCGTTAACACTGTAGCATTGGCACATAAATTATTTGCTGGTACTGTTACAGCACCCGCGGTGTAACGAAATCGAAGGCTTGATGGCGTATTATTGGTCCAACATCCGCTGCCAAAGTAATATTCCGTTAAATGAATTTGCACGGTCCCTGTGTAGGTGGCGGTCCAACTGATGTAGGATTGATTTCCGCAAAAATCGTCGTTGTAAAGAATCAACTGTTGTTGGTCGCTGAGCAAAGTCAATTCTGAATCGTAGGTTACATTGGAACCGGCCGAAGCACAGGTTGAAAATTCATAGGTGTTTCCCGCAGTAACATTCACTACAGCATAATCACCAGCATACATTAAGGAATTGATCGTAGTCCATACCGTGGTTGGTGTTACGTTTCCTGCAGGCCATTGGCTTGTACAAAGACATTGACTCCATGTTGGGAACGTAACGGTAGCAAAAAATACGGCAGCAAGTAGATTTTTCATCATGATTTTATTTTGCTCAAATATAAAAAAAATTAGATATTTTACCACTTCGTTCGGCTTTGTTACCTTTACCGTTATGAAAACAAACAAAACCGCCGTGGTATGTGGCAGTACCCAAGGCATTGGAAAGGCCGTTGCCTGGGCTTTGGCTGCACAAGGTATTCATATCGTTTTAGTGGGGCGAAACCCCGAACGCTTAGCAGCCACGCACCGGGAACTAGAATCCCAATTTGGAGCCCAGCCATCGCCGATCATCGCGGATTTTAGCCAACCGGAAGAACTTCGAACCACCATTGCAGCGTGGGTAGCGCAAGGCCATTTGGCAGAAATCCTCATCAACAACACCGGGGGACCCAGATCCGGCCCGATTACCGAAGCCACGACCGACGAATTTCTCACCGCTTTTAATCAACATGTCATTTGCAATCACATCCTTGTCCAAGCCTTGCTTCCGGGCATGAAATCCGCAGGATTTGGACGAGTCATCAACATCATTTCTACTTCAGTAAAACAGCCCTTAGCCAATTTGGGTGTTTCCAACACCATTCGAGGCGCGGTGGCTAATTGGAGCAAAACCTTGGCAAACGAATTGGGGCAATTCGGCATTACGGTCAATAACATATTACCCGGAGCAACCCATACGGGTCGTTTGGAGGAAATTGCCGGGGTGCGATCAAATAAAACGGGGGAGTCTCTCGAAGCTATTTTCGAGGATATGGGCAAGGAATCGCCCATGAAACGCATTGCCCAACCCGAAGAAATTGCGGCTGCTGCTGCCTTTCTCGCCTCGGAAGCAGCTTCGTACATCAATGGAATTAATTTGCCTGTGGACGGCGGCAGAACGAAATCGCTATGATGCTTTTCGTCGCTTTAAATAAACGCGATAAGTAACCACGCCCGGTAGCAAAACCAAGTAGCATGCAGCAAGTGCATACCCCCATGGGGTTAAATAAAAGGTTTGAACATCGTCTAAGTCTCCTGGATTTAATCCTAAACCGATAAAATAGCTCAAACTTAGATTTACATGATCGACGGAATACTCCGAAATCCCATTTTTATACAGGATAACTCCCGGAAAAAGATTAATCGGCAAGGTAAATAAGGGTATCGCAATCGCCAAGAACAACAACAAAAAGATCCAGCCCAATGGCAGTTTTTTCATGCAGTAAATGTTTACTGCGGTAAATTTACGTTATTTGTAACAATGCGTATCGCTTACCTTTGCAGCTCGACCAGTTGGGGTGGTTTAGAACTGAACCATCTGAAAAATGCCCAATGGATGCAGCAACGAGGTCATACCGTTTGGGTCTTAGCCCCAGCTGAGGCCCCACTTTTTGAACGCGCCAAAGCACTCGATTTAAAGGTCATACCTTTTCATAAACAACCTAAGTATGTTGCCTGGCGTACCGCCCTCAACCTTGTCAAGCAGCTCAGAGCCTGTCAAATCACCCACGTTTTTATTCGAGATAACCGCGACATGAGCCTGCTCGCAAGCATCAAATTTCTGAGTGGCAAACGGATTACCACATGTTATTTTATGGAGATGCAATTAGGGGTATCCAAGCGAGGACTTTTGCACACGCTGCGTTATACTTGGGTAGATGGTTGGTTTTGTCCATTGCACGGGTTGGTAGATCAGGTAAGGTCCCTAACACGAATTAACCTTGAAAAAATTCACTATCTACCTTCCGGCATCGATTTTAGTGGAATAAAGAAAATACCGAAATCCGAGGCGCGATTGGCTTTGGATTTACCTACCGAGGGGTTTGTTTTTGGATTGATTGGTCGTTTCGACCGTCAAAAAGGGCAATTGCTCGCGCTCGAAGCATTACATCAATTGCATCAACCTTCTTTTTCCATCGTTTTTTTGGGCGAACCTACGAAAAATGAGCAAGAGGATATTAGCGGATTGATCCAGCAAAAAATCGATGACTTCGCCTTGCATGATCGCGTTTACCTGAGGCCTTTTATGCAAGAGGTTAGTGGCTTTTATTCCGCCATTGATGCTTTGATAATGGCCACCAAGGCCGAGACCTTTGGCATGGTTACCCTTGAGGCGCTTTCGTACGAACTACCCGTGGTCGGAAGCAACGCCGGCGGAACCCCTGAATTACTGGGTTTTGGGAAATTTGGAGAACTCTTCGAATCGTTGAACAGCCAGGATTTGGCAAGGGCCATGACCCAAAGGGTTTCTTCCCCGCGAGAAATGGACGCATCAAGCCTCAGGGAGCATCTTAAAAAGTTCGATCATCATACAGTGTGTAAGGCGTTAGAGGATTATTTACAAAAAGATCATGGTTAAGCGAAGTACCGACATTTATTCAAAAAAACAGCGTTGGAAGTTAATCCTGTTGTTTTTGGCCTTTTTCATCATTGGGGGATCCCTTACCTTATCGAACAATATGGTGCGTAAAGTATCGACCAAAGAAACCGCAAAGGCCCGTCAATGGGCGCAAGCCATTCAAAAGAAAGCAGCATTGGTTCGCTTTTCTCAAGTGACCTTCGGATCGCTTCAGCAAAAGGAGCGCGAGCGAATAGCCATGGTGGTTTCTGCTCAAAAGACGCTGCTAAACCCAAGCAATCTTGGGTTAAATCAAGATGTGGACTTCGCACTTCAAATCATCAACGGAAACACTGACATTCCCGTTATCCTGCAAGATGACCGTGGAGCGATCTCCCAATTCAAAAACATCGATTTGGATTCCAACTTGAAAAGCAAGGCAGAAAAAGATAGCGCACTGAAGGTTTTTGCGGCGCGTTGGATTAATGAAGGGCGGTTTTTCAGCCTGGAAGTTTTTGAAGGATTTACCATGACCTACACCTACGACGAATCCGCCAAGCTTAAGTCCTTGAAAAAACAAAGCGATTCCTTGATTAACACATTTAACCACGATTTAATCCGTGATACCCGTTTAATGCCGGTCGTATTGGTGGATTCTTCTCGCACAAAGATCCTTGCAACCAATCTCGCTGGCTCCCAAGCGGAACTGGTTCAAAAAATCAACGATTTCCAAAGGTTAAATGACCCGATACGCATTGATCTTGGTACTCAGACGCAGTGGTTACTTTACGACCAAAGTCCCGAGGTAAAACAGTTGAAGTGGTTCCCCTACATACAATTAGGGTTAATTGCCTTGGTGGTATTGATTGGTTATCTCGTTTTCTCAACGTTCCGTCGCGCAGAGCAAAATCAGGTTTGGGCTGGTATGGCCAAGGAAACGGCACATCAATTAGGAACCCCGATTTCTTCCTTATCCGCTTGGCTGGACATCTTAGAAGATCAAGAGACTTCGAAAGATTCCTTAACAGAAATGCGCAAGGACATTGAACGGTTAGAAAAGGTTACGGACCGCTTTTCAAAAATTGGTTCGGAAACGAAGTTGGAAAATCAAGACATTGTTTCAACCGTAAGCAACATCCTCGATTACCTCAGACCTCGGCTTTCGCATAAGGTGAAAATAGTGCTTGAACCCACGGTTCAATTCGAAAAGGTTCCCCATAATGCGCCACTTATGGAATGGGTGATTGAAAACATTACTAAAAATGCGGTAGATGCCATGGAAGGTTCCGGCACCTTAACGGTGCGCTTTTCTTCCTCGAGAAAATACGCAAACATTGATCTTGAAGACTCAGGAAAGGGGCTTTCGCAGCAGCAGTTTAAGTCGATTTTTGAACCGGGATACAGCACAAAAAAACGCGGTTGGGGTTTAGGTCTTTCCTTAGCAAAGCGAATTGTAGAAAGTTATCATCACGGAAAAATTTTTGTACTCAGAAGCGAGATTGGTAAAGGAACAACGTTTCGAATCAGTTTACCTTTATAAGTTTTCGTAATCGGGTACGCGCATCACTACAAATGATTTAAGCACCACTTCACCAATCCCGGGTACATACACATGGATGAGGTAGGTGCCCCCCGCAACGGGAATGTTCGCCTCGTTGCTGAGGTTCCAATCTTGGTAGGTAATGGGACTATCCTTTTTAAATTGCTTCAACCGCTTTCCTTGGGCATTGTAGATCGTAATCACACATCGTTCAGGAAGGTTGGTGATTTTAATTTTAGCATCCAGTTTACTTCGTTCATAATCGGAATAGGCATAGTAAGGATTAGGCACCACATTGATCATTTTTAGGGCATCCTTCAGGGCATCCTGTGCGCCCAACTTCGTGGCAATCGCATCCATCGACCACCCGTACATCGGCTTG
>Ga0214917_10003814_pt1 | contig 17191 bp, 14 predicted proteins | sample LL_1208_BB_MetaG_FD_177983 | JGI IMG/M metagenome (GOLD analysis project Ga0214917, IMG submission 177983) | Freshwater microbial communities from Lake Lanier, Atlanta, Georgia, United States - LL_1208_BB | ecosystem: Environmental > Aquatic > Freshwater > Lake | place: USA: Georgia | collected... | reverse complement strand
CAACGAAACCCCATTACAACGGCACCCATACAACGGAACTATCTCAATCCCATTACAACGAAACCCCATTACAACGGCACCCATACAACGGAACTATCTCAATCCCATTCCAACGGAACTATATTAAACCCCTATATATGGGAAAACCAGAAATGAGTGCCAAAACGAGAAATGAGTTACAAAAAAAAAGGGTTAATTAATTACAGATTACAAGTCAAAATGCAAAACAAACTATCTAATTTTTATTTTATTTTTTATTTATTTATTTTTTTGGATAGGAGGGGTCGTAGGGTCTGGCGAAGCTGATGACCTTGGTTCCCTACTCATCATCATCCTCCTCCTCCGACTCTGACTCCAGCTCGCATTCCTCTATCTTTTGATCAGCCTCGTTGAACACACCCACTTGGTCTTGTGTTTCTGGGTCGTACAGAACGTTGTCCGCGGTTCTCAAATACGTCTTGCCTTGAAACACAAACTTCTTTACGGTCAACACAACCTCCTCTTCCTCCTCCTCTTCCTCTTCAACTGGAGCTGGAACAGGAACAGCAGCCTTCACGTCTTCCTTTGGCTTCTTGGAAGACTTCTCGGCCTTGGCTGCCGCCTTTTCTTGAACCTTCTTCTCCTTGGCCGCTTTCTTCTCGGCTTCCTTTTCTTCCTTGACCGCCTTCTTTTCCGCTTCCTTTTGTTCCTTCTTGCTCAAAGGCGCCGCCAAGGGCTCGGCTCTGGGAGACGACGCTTTCACTTCTGAAATCAAGCTTGCAAACAGGTCCTCGGTGGAAGAAACCTCTACTGGCTTCTCGGCCTTCTTAGGTCTACCGCGCTTTTTCGGTTCTGAAGAAGTTTCACTCTCTGTGTCCGACACGAACTTTTTCGGACGTCCACGCTTGCTTTCTGGTAGTGCAAAATCTGAGTCGTCTAGCACAACGTTGAATTTTACTGCTTCGCATTCAACTTGTTCTCTCGTCAACTTCAACTTTTGAACCACCTTGGCATACGCAATTGGAGCCCGTCCCTTCGGATCGCGAAATTCCAAACCATTCATGTATGCTGCCATACGGTCTGACACTGAACCACAGTCGGGTTTGCCGGATGCGTTTTTATCGCATTGTTTTTGGCATCCCTTGCAATATTCTGTGTCGCACCTATTTTGGCATTGAGTCAACAGTCCGTGGTTTTGTTTCAGACCATTGCAGCTACCTTCTTGGATTGACCCCTTGAATGGAAGGGGAACAGAAGGTTTCTCGCGCTTTTCTATCTTCGTCTTTCCTTCTTTTTTGCTTGATTTTTTCACGCCCTCGGAAAGGTTCAGCACGCCCAGTGACTTCAATGCTTCCTCTTCGTTGAAACCGTATTTCAACGCGCATCTTCGCACTGTATCCAAACGCACTGACTCCATCATACCCAACAATCCTTTATTCAAACTTGATGTCAACATTATTATTATTATTTGCTACTTCTCCACCATTACTACTTTACTATTTCAATTTTTTTTTTATTACACCACTTCCACACCACCCCTTACTTTTTTTTTAGTTAACCCAGGTTCCCCTAAGACCCCTCCTGAAAAAAAAATTTATAATAAAAGGTGTAAAGAAAATTTTTATTATATTTATTTTTTTTTTATTTTTATAGATTTTTTATTTTTATAGATTTTTTATTTTTATAAATTTTTTATTTTTTATTGTTTATTTTTTAAAATTTTGCATACAGATATATCATCGTAACCTGACTGAGGATTTCGCAACGTGCGTTGTTTATTTGCAAAATTATCAATAGAAACCTGAGTTATACCATTTGAATCAATCCAATGAATGTTCCAGTCCTGTCTCCACCGTTCTTCAGCTATATCAGCAATTTCAGGAGCAGTCTTCACTGCAAGCGCCAACAAATCCTCTTCTGCTTCTGGACCGTTCATAATTATCATATCCCATAATCCATCTGAACCACCAACGACCGCAACTTCGTTTCCAGCTTCAAACAAGACAGTATGTCTTTCAGGCATAATTTCTGTAATATTATTGTGCCCCAATGATTGCGACATCGCAATTTTTTCCCCATTTTCAAAATAAATATACTCAGAGTCACGAAATTTTAATTTATCCTTTGAAAATACTTCAGGAACTGGTATGTCCTGCCTTACACAAACTTTACCTGTTTCAATACGCGATTTAAGTCTCTCCACCTCCGAATTATTTTTCATATTGTGTGGAGTGCTCATATAGACTAATTTCTTGTCAATAAAAACAGCAACAATACTGTCACCTACAGTGCAAGTTTCTACACGGTTCCAATAAAGTTTTGCCTCATAATAAGTAGCACCAGAATTGTCTGTGCGAGTGTTCAATTCACTAGTGCGCTTAAGAAGTTCTGAAAGAGAGTCGCTCGCATCGGCAATCTGTCCCAAATCAATGAATGTTAACATATCATTAAATGTATTGCGTCCATGACCATCAAACCCAATGAAACAATCATAAGATTCCTCTGGAACCGACTTTTCTACTCTGCAACAGTGAACAACGTCTTGGCCTTTGTCAAGACTTCTCACTGAACACTCATTGTAATTCTTGGACTCTTCTATGGAAGAACTCATTATTTAGTTTTTTCAGTAACATTTTTTAAAAATAATAGTTCAATTTTTTTTGAAATATTATAAATTAATCTTTCAAAAAAATATTTCGTTATTTAATTTTACCATTCATAAAATTTGGTTTTAAAATTTCAACATTTCTTGAATTTTTTTTCAAATAAATTGGAATGTTTTTGGCTTTGACTCTTAAGTAATCTGCTCCGGCGTTATAATGGTTAATTTTTTCAGTAATCTGTTCTCCTCGTCGCAGCTTCATTAATAATAGACCACGTTTTCTGCAGCATCCCATACATAAACAACCTGTATCAATATAATGGTCCAATTGTATTTCACTAATATAATGATTATCTAAAGCAATATTAGAATAAAAAGTATATTCTTCTGGGGTGAATGTAACAGCAGGAGTATTATTCATTTTTGTTTTCCAATAATTAAAATACTCTTTTCTCTCTTGTTCTGAATAATAATATTTCAAAGCATCATCATTCTCTATAGATTCAAGCAAATTTACAGGAATCCTATAATATTGTTTGAATAGTGAAAAAATTTTATTAATTGGTTTTTTACTAGTTTCATAATCATTTGCAATATAAATTTCAACACCAAGTATATTCCTCAAAACCCCACTCCACTCAGCTGAGTCTTTAAGTCTAATTTTAAAATATTTAATACCATCAACTTCTGAAAAAATAAATTTTTTATTAAAGTCAAACGTCTCTGGAAAAGGAACTTCATATTTTGTTCTAAAATTGTCATTTGTAAGTAAATAAGGGAAAACTTGATTGAAACGTTTAATTATTCTATTTACTTCAAACGTGTTTAATGTTTCAATAGGAACGTTAAAATGAAATGCGTGTATATTTTCAAAAAATGTGGATATTTTTTGCTCTATTGGGCTTCTATAAATATCAAATACATATACATTCTTACCCAAAAACTTGTTATACTTTATTATATCTAAAACTTTTACGTCATTAACATTGTATAATATTTTTAACATTATTTCATTGTGTAAATGCAAAACTGAAAATTTTCCACACGCATTTATTCTTATAGAAGAAACTAATGTTGTTGAACCAACTTTTGGCGGAGTGTAAATAAAAATGATATTTTTATTTTTTTCAACACTAAAATCGTCACTAATTCCCAAACTTTCATTTACACATTTCATCTTGTTTAAATAATCTGCATTATTAAAGTCCTGTATAATCGCCATATATTTTAAAAATATTATGTTATTAATATTTAAACTAAAATTTTAAGCTATATATAAATGAAAGTTTAATCAATTTTTGTATGTGATTATAATAAATGAAAGTTTAAAAGTGGCTGCATGCCATGGTTGACACAGACGATATCACAATTCATCAAAACTTATTTGATATATTATAATATATAAAAACGACATAATGAAGTATATAATAAATCAAATCTCAGCATTTTGCTTTACCTTCTTAATAAAATGCTTATTCATGTGCTTTTGTAATGTAAAATAAGTCAACTTCTCATTCTCAGCAATCCCAAGCAAATTCTGCAACTTTTCGTCTGGATGAATGATTTGGTTGTTCTCGTTATTTTCCAAATTATTCTTTTTAATATAATCAATTAACGATTTAGTTACAACTGTTCGCGCGATTTCACTTCCTTTTTCCTTGTCCATAAAATCACATAATTCATTTGTAACCTTAGACGGAGTTGCAAAACCAGAAGGCTTTTTGTTACCCTTAATCTTATTCTTTTCAACTTCCTTCTTTAATACCTTAAACTCTTTCCTTACATTTTTTTCAACTAATTTAATTTGTTGATGCATTGTAGTTATTTGCGTCTTAAAGTTATTCAATATGCTTAAAATATTTTCAAACTGTTCATTTATTGTTGTTTGATTCTTATCCAATAAATCCAAATTATTAGCTGCGTCTTCAGAATTTACTTGATTTGCTTCCATTGATACAACAACTTGTTTGTTAAACTTTAAATAACTTTATATTAAATTGTTTAAAGTTTAAATTTATTATTTATTTCTTACATCTGCGACTTTTTCTAACCCTTCTTTTTGTATGTCTTTTTCCTCCCCATTTTTTTCCACCAGCTCTTGACCTAAATTGTTGCCCTCCACGTTCTCTTCTTCGTCTTGTTGCACGAATCTTACGCCTTCCACCCATCTTCTTTGCGTCATCGCCATATTCTTCAGAATAGCTGGCACTGTCAAAATTTGAAGAACTGCTACTTTCGTCCATCTTATATGATATATAAGTATTTAAATTTTTACTTTGATAAAAAATCAAAATAAAAATTTTTATTAATTGATAACTACAAATTTATGCATTCTCCTTAGCGCGAGGAGGCCTTCCACGACCACGACCGCCAGCGGGCTTCTTTCCCGAATCAGCAACCAAAGTCCACTCGGCACCATCACGAGGACCAGAACCGCGAGCACGAGGGGCTGTATCAGACGAACCCTCTGTGCGAGGAGGACGAGCCGACCTGGGAGGACGCACCTGAGGGGCTTGCTCCTCTTCCTGCTTCCCATCAGAAGACTTGTTGTAAGTGACACGCGTTTGTCTAAATTCGCGGCGAGTCTCACACATAAGCTTGCCGCCATTAATACCACTCACATCTCCTGCCTGACACTCGTGAGCTGCACCCGGAGTATGAGTTATTTTAAACGAAACATACTCACCTTGAACCAAATACTTGTACTGCTCTGAGCCAACCACAACGCCACTGTGGTGGACAAAAATATCGCTTCCAGGACGGTCGCCATCAGTCACTGTAATAAAACCATAACCAGACTTGTTATTAAACCACTTGACGCGTCCTATCAGACGATCGGAGGGTGTAACGAGTGGGGATGTTCCAACAGAATCTTCGCTTGACATTATACTCTACATACATGAAGCGTCTTTATATTGTTTTTTTAAAATAAATTCAGTCTTTCTTAAAAAATTTATTGTTTATAAAGTTCTATTATATTTTATAGGAATAATATAAGAAGAACAATATGACATCAATTCCAGATTTAGCAGAAATTAGTGCCCCTCGCTCTCAAAGTATATTAAAAGTAGAATTAAAAGCTGAACAAAACTTTGGTGAAACTGGAGTTAAAAAAGTTGTTGTCCCTTTTAAACGAGAAGAAGATATGATTTTAATGTGTTTAAGCATATTTTTACACGATTTTGTTCACGATTATAATTTGAGTAGCATGCACAAAAGAGTTATTAAAGGCGAATCATACGAATTGCTTCAAAAACTTAATATTGGGATAAGAAACCCAACGTTTAAAATATTCGCTTATGAAACTGGAAGTTTTGGCGACGTTTCGCTTTACGATGATTCAAAATTTGAAGACGTAGAACAAGACCCTGGAAGTAAACCAGTTTCATATTTAGAATACTTTCATGAGAATGGAATGGAAATGTCAATTCCTCCACGTGGTGGTAGAAAAGTTATAGACAAACCTTTTCAAGTTAAAGTGATAGGAGAATCTGAAGAACAAGATGACGCATTGGAAGACATTAACTCTCCTGCAGAATTTAAACTAAAAGAGGAAATTAAACGTGGGTTACAAGAAGAAGAACCAGAATCAGAAATGGAAAGTGACAAAGAAACACAATCTCTTACTTCTGAAGTAGAAACTAGTATAGTTGATATTCTGTCTTATCCATTAAACTCAACATTTGTGTCTAGTGAAACATACAAACCTTTAATTGAAGCTTTCTCCAATAACGCAGACTTTTTAGGGTTTCATTCTGGATTAAACACATTTGTTGTAACGTATCTAGGAAGTAATGCTGGGTCAGAATCTCCTGAATTTTTAGAAAAATTTAAACCTGATATTGATTCTAAAAGTAATGAGATGAAAAACCTTGCTATGTATAATTCTATTTTATGTTCTATGGATTGTGTTTCTGCTGATTTTAAAAAGGCTTCTTTAACTCCAAACAACAATTCACTAGAATATTCCGTTTTCTGTGATATCTTTAGTATTTTAAGACTTGCATATGTAACTATTTTTAATAAAACAAACGGTGAGCTTAAATTGGATTCATTGGAAATAATGAATTCCAATGCAGTTCTTCAACAATTTATTATTTTTTATATGTTATTCTTAAATTGTGAACACTCAGAAGAATTTAACGCTATATTACAAAAACAGTCTGGAGGTCAAGGAGGAGAAGAAGGTGAAGAAGAAGAGGAAGAAGTTCCCTTACAAAAATACACTGTTTTAGGAAAGCCCAGAAAAGAAGTTGAGATTAGACAGTATCCGGGCGAAGAAGTAACTAGCGCCTATTATGCTAGGCCGGAAAAAAGGATATATCTAGGTTCAGAGTCAATATTCATTACGCATAACAACTTGTTAACAACTCTAGCTCGTGGAATGTTTGTCAAATTGGGATTGTGGGATAAAATATTTTCAGGAATTGCAGGTTATTCTGAAAGCGATGGTAGCATTTATACCTTTGGAATTAAAGAAATTGATATTATCGGATACGACAAACTTATGGAGTTATTCCCAACCAATCCTTGGAAAGGCGGTCAAATTAATAATGAACTTCTAATAATGCAAATTCTTGTATTAAAAAATTTATTAATAGAAATGTCTCCTTCAAAAACAATGACGTTTGGAGCAAAAATAGACGATCAATTAAAAAATTATTTAGACGTCTTCTATAACAGTCACTTTGTAAACAAAAATCAAAAAACTGACAAACCTCCGCCAAAAATAAATGAAGATGTTTTTAATAATCCTGACCCTAACGAACCATTTGGGCCAGACACTGAAAGTTTGTTTTCTGGTAATGAGGAACAAGAAAGCGACGTTAATATATCAGAAAGTGATGATGAAGAATTAACTGGTGGAAATGGTAATAGTAATGGTAATGGTGAAATTGAAATGGTTGAGTTGAATAAACCTACAGTTCCAGCACAACCTAAAATTGAAAGTTCTGACGAAGAATTAGAATTAGAAGGACCATTTGCTCCAGAAGAAATTGGAGTTCCAGAACAAATTTTGCAAGAAACCGAACCAGTTTCACCTTTCCCTGATTCTGAAATCATTAACCCTGGTCGCACACCTGGAATGCCAATTGTATTTAAAAATTTGAAAAAAATGTTCCAAAATAACGTTTACACTATGCAAAATCTACAATCAAGTAGAATTAATCCAATTGATATTCCTTTTGGAACAGACTTTAACAAAGTTTATACATTATATGAATTATTATCTTATAATCAAACATTAATGCATAGAACTGGTTCTCAATTCAATATTCCTGCACCTGCTTTTAAATTTGTAATTAATAATGCAGCAAATATTTCAGCCAATATAAACGGTTCTAAATTTTTATATACAAAAAAAGATAAAGAAGAAATTCAAAGAATAATTGATGAGGTTATTAGTATTACTGATTATTCTAATGCACTCGCAGAAGTTATACAAGAATGCAACAAAATTGTTGAGACATTATCTCCATTTGAAGCCAAAGTAAAACATTTGATGAATTTAAAAAGACAAAATAAAATAACTATACGTGAATACAACGAATTATTAAAACTACAATTTGACATAAAAACAATTAGAAATACTCAGCTTATTCCTTGCGAAAATAAAAAATATTTAATAGAAAAAGTCTCAAAGTTAAACAGTGAACAACTTAAAAAGGGAGACAATTGGTTAAAAGAGTGGATTAAAGACTATAAATGGTGGCTACAGCAATCTCAACCATTATTTGGTTTATATCGCAACTTAGTTAGAGCAACGTTTTGCCCAACTGCATCAATGATGGACGCAATGTTTAACTGTTCTCTCAAATATGGTGCATCAGAAACAAAAGAAGTTGGAACAATGAACTTTGAATTAAAATATGAGAGTCAAGAACTTGACCCTAAAACACAAAAACCTGTACGAGTAATATCATATGGTGGCGTTGTATTAAATTATAACGAAACTGTCGCAGGAATTGAACAATTAAATGCAAAAATTGATTTTGACTTTACATGCATTGACACAAAACAAGGCGTTCTTGATATTGCTAACATTTCAACAATTGGATTACAAGTAGCTGAATCACACGATTTAAAAGCCAGTGTAGTTTATAAATCAATAGTTGATAAAATAAAACAAATATATTCAGATACATATGGAATTTCACCTGAGGAAGATACTGCAGAAGCTGCTGGAGTTGACTTGACCAATCCTGAAGCTGTAAGCAATTTTTTGAGAAATAAAATAGACAGAATGTGGTCTAATACACAAGTTTATCGCAATGTGGATAATTTTAATAGATTATTAAGTTCTACTGCTATTAAAACTTTTGGTGATTACTTACAAGAATGTTTGGCATGCATAAAATGGGGTGGTTATGTAAACTCGGTTGATGAATTTCCCGATTCCTTGAAGAACTTTATTAGGGAGAAAAACATTACACCAATTTATAGAAGTGTAAGCGAACCAAATAAGATAATTCCATATGATAAAAATGGTAATGCTCTTAGATTTGGCATTCAAGGCGACAGACCATCAGGTTTTCGTTCTATTTATATACTCATGAACGGTGATACCGGAATAAATCAACAAGCAATTACTGGATACTTATATACTTCTTCTAATCAGAAACCGTCTAGAAGTATTATTGTTGCAAGAAATTCAGGTGATGATTCAAACAATAATTCCAGAAAAGATGGATTAAGAGGAAAAGTAATATATACTACTCGCGAGCTTCCGATTATACAAGAAGACAGAATACGTTATTTAAGATCATTGCAATACAAGAAAATTACTGAAAAGAAAACATTGAAAGACAAAACAACCGGAGAAGGATTGGTTCCTGAAATTAAAGAACCAACAATCCAAGGAACTTCAACTGACACTGAATATAAAATCATAAAACCTCCTTCAGATATTTCATCTATGGGAGAACCATATAAAACAAGTAACTACGAATTATGGGATGATTATGAAACCCCAAGGGTTTTAAATGAAACAAAAAATAAAGTTCAAGACTTTATTGACCCACAAGAAGCTGCAAAGGCTGAAGAAAAAGCTATAAGAGCAGAAGAAAAGATTAAAGAAAAAACTAGAATTGCTTCAGAAAAAGCTTTAGAAAAAACTAGACTTATGTCAGACCAACAAGGTATGAAAGGTGAAGATGCAGCTTCAAAGGAGATAAGAAAGGCTACTAATGAAATTAATGAAAAACATCAACTTTTAGCAAAACCTGACAAAACTCCTGTAGAAAAAAGACGTTATACGGCATTGGAAAAAAAATATCCTGGTTTGGGCGGTTCTAAAAGACGCAAAGTTTCAAAGGGGTTAAAAATAACTAAAAGAAACAGAAAAAATATTAAAAAACGTTCATTTAAAAAAAAAATAAATAAGAAACACAAATACTCTAGGAGATGCTTATAAAAAAATAAAATATAAAAATATATAGAATATTTTATTTTTTTTAATTTTTTTTATTTTATTTTTTTTTATTTTTTTTTATTTTTTATTTTTTTTATTTTTTTATTTTTTTATTTTTTTATTTTTTTTTATTTTTTATTTTTTTATTTTTTTTTAAATTTTTTGTTTTTAAATGTTTGCGTTCTTGAAAAGCAACCATGCGAGGGAAGTCTTGGCGTCAGAAATTCGCGGTAGCTCTTGCTCAAAGGTCTCGGCAGAATAGAACTTGAGACGAATCTTCTCATTGGAATTTTGCTCCCCAAACTGAGCCATCTTCATCTCTGCAATCTTTTCGGAATCCAGTTGAGTGCGCCAAACAGCCAGATGCACCTTCTCGTCGCTTCCACCTCCTGACAAGGTATATTCTCCAAGATGAGTGTACAACGGACTGTTGTCGTCCAATTCCAGACCTGTCTCCTGCCTTATCTCCTCCTTGAGAACGTTGTTGATAACAGTCTTTCCGCTTCGCGCGTCAAACATACCCGCAACAATTTCCTCCTTGTATCCACCAGTTGGGACCCTCGGTTGTTCCGTAAGCATAACATAATCCTTACCAAACTCGTCTGTAATAACTATTAGCACAGCTCCGCAGTCTCCGCGTAAGAATACAATTCCGTCAAGAGGTTCGCCTAACTTGGTGTAAACGTCGCACTTAAACTTGAGGAACCCTAGTTTCTCAGGGTTTGAGCTAGAGCCGAACCAATCAACATCTGTCAAATTAATAGATCGCAAGTCAAATTTGTCCAGCGGAAATGCATTTAGCCAATTCAGAAACTTTGGTGCAGTGCAAATCGCGTCAAAAGATGGACGAACACTGGGTCTGTCTGTAGTTATTCGCACACCGCGATATGAAAACTCGCATTTCTTTAAATATGCATCATAAAATTTTACAACACGAAGTTTTATATATTTTGCAAAATCACACAGCAATCGCCAAACTAAACATCCAAGACAGATTGCGTATGTCTTAACTGCTGAAGCAAACTGCTTAATGCTCTCATTGATTTCAATTGCGTTCATGGTTGTTTTGGTGCGATAAGTTTTTGAAAGAAAAATATTTCAATTTTTTTTTTGATACAACAAAAATAAAATAAATATTATAAACTTTTTTAAAATTAATTATTAAAATTTTTTCCAAATAAATTTGGACTATACATCCAAACTAGTAATAATATAAAAGCTCCTAGAAATCCAAGCAACACAAGAATAAGAAATCCCACGTACATATAATCAAGTATCTTTTCGCATTTTTTCTTTAAACTTGGTTCTGGTTGTTCCGCTTCTTCTCTTTTTGGGTCTACAACCTCTTCCGCTCTCACTTCTAGTCTAATTTCTTCTAGAACCTCATTTGCTACTGGGACTAGTGTTTGAACAATTTCCACATGCAATGGGTTATCCGTATAAATCATTTGATTTTCTTATAAATAATTATCAATTAGTATTTATGATCAATTTTATATTTATTATCCAAAAGGATAACACGAAAGAAAAAATAAAAACCCAAAACAACATATAATAGATAATAAACATGCAGAACAGTTAAGAAATACCTTATAAATACACTCATTGCAAGTAATTTCAACACTAATAGTATTATTATTATTGTTATTATTGTTTTCATTTTCAATAACAAATTCCTGCATAGGTTGCCCCATTACCTCTAGACAAAGTAATTTTGCAATAGGAATATTATCTTCATGTAATGGGTTTTCAACATCCATAATGGTTGATTTGTTTCTTTATAAATAATGTTGCGAATTAGTTTTATATTATATTTTTTAGAGTTGTTTTGGTGCCGCCCAAGCAAATCGGAACAACGCAAATATTTTTACAATGCAAATTATTTGCTTTGAAAAATTTGCTTTGCATATAAAACAGTTTAAAGCGAAAGTAAGAAACTATAACATAAAGAATGGAAGACACCTTCATGCATAAAAAAATTCAAAGGTTTTATAGTAAACACCTACCAGTATTTAGAGCTGCTCTAGAAGTCATTATTAATAAAATGCTTAAACATTGCACTTATACAAATGGTGAAAGTCTGGAAAGACATAACTGGGGAAACGAATTAATAAAGTTAAAAGACATCCCATCTGATATTAATTCTTCCTCTTTTGAGGAAAACTTATTGAAAGCGCTTGATTTGGATGAGAATCAAAAAGCTATTATAGAACTATTATGGGGAGACGTTCAATTGGGGAAAAGAGTTCATGCGCTTATAATGATGTGGTTTTCAGTTTATATATTTGAAACACCAGTTTTATATGTTTTTAGATGTTTAAATATAGATAAACAACAGTTGCAAGATGACATATCTGCCAGAGAAGGAGAGTATGACTTTCAAATACAATTTATTAAAAATTTATTTAATGATTTTAATTCTCAATTACAAGAAAACTTCAACGACCCAGAAACAAAGGACGATTATTGGAAAGAATTTGCACTTCCTGAATTAAAAGATACTAAAAATAAGGGAGTAGTTGATAAAATTGGCAACAAAGACTATTTAAATTCAAACGATATATTTTGTTGTTTAATGCATTACGACCAATTAGAAAAAATTAATGAACAATTTAACAAATATATTTACAAATACAAGGAATTGGTTTCAATAAGAATGTTTGTTGATGAGGGTGATTTAATTTCTCCAACAGCATCTTTAGATAGAACTAACAAAAATGATTTAAAAAATTCAACCGCGTGTGAAAGACTTATCGCAAAAATGTTTAAAAAAGTTAAATATGCGTTGCATATAACAGGAACTGCACATTCTTTGCTTTATAACACAACTACCGCATTAAGTGATGACGTTAGTATACAAACTAAAATATCACAGGTTCATAAGATGATAAGAAGTGAGGAGTATTATGGATTATTTAATGATAAAATAGTTTTTAATAGGTCTATTAAATCTTGGTGGGAAGATGACGGAAAAAAATACGATATAATTGAAGATTATAATATAAATATCAAAGGAATTATAGGTAAAATTGTTAAAAGAACGACTTATAAATATAACTCATTATTGATAACAGAAGAAGTAAAGCGCGATGGACAGTTTTCTTTAGTTTACAAAATTTTACAAGACTTTCCAGATACATTTATTATTATATTTCATGGAGGTTGTTTGAGATTATATCTATCAAAGGATTATGAACAAGAAATTAAAATTTGCACTCAACGGGACGCGAGTCAATATTCTAGTGAACGTTTGTGGCAAACTGGCGGAATTTATGGTTCTTCCATAGATACTGAAAAGTCTATGGAACTACCAAACAAATATTGTTATTTTGAAATTGACTCAAAAAAATTTAATATTAAAATGGTATACAAAGTTTTGGCAATTCTTTTTATAGAAAGCAATATTGCTATCAAAAATAAAACTGTTGTAACAATAACCGGAAAATATGGAATGAGAGGTTACTCTTTTACAAGCGATAATTATGAAAAATATTCAATGCATTTAACGGACCAGTATCATGCAGCCCATGCGAAATCCTTTAGTTGTACGCTTTTTTCTCAAATTATTAGAATGCAGCTTAAATCAAACGATACTGCAATAAAAAATGGTAATATGAAACTTACTTTATGGACAACTAACTACGCAGAAGACGTAATCAAAAATTTTTTTGTTCCGTTCATTAAAGAACTTGAGAAGCATATTATGGCTTGCAAAAATAATAAAGAGATAAAAGATTTGGTTGAAAGCATTATACTGAAAGGTGAAAGGAAAAAAACACAAAAATACATGAATTGCATTGATGTTAAAAAGAAACGACAAAATTTAAAAATACACAAACACTATGAAGAAAAAAATAATGGATACAGATTAATTACACTTGACGATATGGACGATGCAGACATTTCTGAATGGTGCAAACAAGAAGAACTTTATGGATACGACGATTCAACTTGCGTAAATTCATTAAAGCCCATTACGGATGACGAATACAAAAAATTAAGTAACGAGTGTATAAAAAAATGGTGGGCAGATTTAACTCTAGAACTTTATGATTTACCTGTTATTGAACAACCAGGAACACATATATACAGAATAAATGATTCAACACAGGAATCCTACAAAAAAAGACTTATGAGAAATATAGAAAATATGAAAATTAAATCATACAATTCTTTAGCGAAGCAAAATATATGCGTAGAAACAGATACTATTGTTTTGATTATTGATGATATTAATAAAAAGAAATATAAAGCAGTATTCACGAAAGACAACTTTGTTTTCAAGAATATGGTTACAACATCAGATGTCTGCAAATTACCAAAAGACTATATTCTATACAAAGACGCCGATGGAAATCAATGGAAATCTTCTTTAAAAGAACAATATAAAGAAGAAGGGTTGCCAAATAAATATTATTGGAAAACTCCCGATGGTTGGTTATTCTATAACGACGGGACTAGAAATGAAATATTCACATTAACTGTTAAAACCCCAAAACAATCAAATTCAAATATGAGCTCTGTAAATGTTATTGTTCCTCTTATTAACTCTGGAGTAAAGCTATTTGTTGAAGCCTGTTTTAAACCTCCTACTAGACCAAATTTACGTTTTTGTCTCAAGGATATTTATAAAATATATGAAGAGTGGTGCAAAAATACAGGGAATAATCAATTAAAAACTCGGAAAAGGTTCAAGGAAGAACTTGAAAAATTAAACTATCTTGAAGGCCCAAGTCAAGGAGTTGATATTAATGGAAACCCCGGAAAACGCGGATATAATGTTATGGTGTCATTATAATGTTGTTATCAACTTAAATATAAATTATTAAATTAATAATATGCACGACATATTCTACTATATTATTAATTCTTTTATTTTTAATGAAAGTATCGCTTTGGAAGATATTTATAATTATATTAACCTTTTTTACGATGAACCTCTAGAAATTTCTTCAGTTAAAACTGAAATATTTAAGCTAATAAGAAGAAAACTTATAAGTTTTGAAAACAATAAATACACATTAACTACGGAGGGTAATGTTGTATTGAACGACCAAAAACTTTATCACGTTCGAATTATAATTAAGTTTTATAAAAAATATAGGAAAGATAGAAAAAAATTCGCACTTAAAGAGGTAAGAACAGAACAATCCAGATTAAGAAACAATTTAAAAAATAATAAAGAACACAAATGTGTTATGTGTCGTAAATTTTTGCCATTGTGTTTGCTTGAAACTGCACATTTGAAACCCAGATGTTCTTTAAAATTACCAGAAAAAGAGGATAATAATGTTTGTGAATTTATGTGTAGGTATTGCCACAAGCTATACGATAGTGGCTTTCTAGGAGTTTACAATGGCTTGTTAAAGGTGTCACTAATTTTAAAAGATTATGACTTAACTTACCAAGAAAATGTATTAATAAATTGTTATAATGAGAGAAATAAAAAATATTTTGATTTTCATTATAAATATATATTCAATGGGACAAAGTATTAATAAAAAATCGTAATCCGGGGCCTCATCAAATTTCAAGCCTGTGCAATAATTTAATTATATATAAAAATAATACAAAGGCAATTATTTAATTATTTTAATATTTAAAATGAAATATATCTTTTTAATTTTATATTGTATTTTCTATGTTACATATTGTCTTCATTTAGATTTTAATCAAAAACAATTAATAAATAAAATTTTACAAAACCCACATACAACTCCATATCAAAAAAAATTTATACATAATACATTATATAAATCTTATGAGAAACTTGCTATAAAAAAAGCACGAGAATTTAAAAAATTACATTATTATAAATGCAAAAATATTTATGAGGATGAACTCATATTATACGCCAAAGTCGGATTATGGAAATCAATTATTAAGTTTAAAGGATATACTCACCTAGAGAGATATTGTGATATTTATATAAAGCATGAATTAAATGAATTTTTAACTGATAAATATTCTTTGAGTATTTTACCAAAATCGTTTCGGTCAAAATCAAAAAAAAACATGACTGATGATGAAAAGAAAAATTATACATTTTTGTTAACTTTAACAACTAACGAAGACTGGCGTTTCCAGCATAAAGAATTAAAAATAGATAATATTTTATTTGATGAATATTTTACAGATAAATGGAATTTTATAAATTCCAGAATGGATATATCAATAAAAATTATCCTGTATTTAAAATATGATTTTTATTTTAACAAAAAGAGATCAAACAAACAAATTTCAAATATAATTAACTTTTCCGAAGAATATGTGAGATTAAAAACCAAATATTTTTTAAAATCAATGAAAGAATATCTAGAAATCTAATTTGTCACATTCAAAGTATTGATTAAAAAATCATAATCTGGTGTCTCATCAAATTTCAAACCTGTGCAATAATTTAAATATGGTATTAATTCAGTAGGAGTTTTTGACCATTCCAAAATATTAGCTTTCTGCATTTTTAAATACTTATTTTCTCTCTGTGATTGCCACGGGATTCCTCCATTTATCAAATGCAAAATTACGTATGCCACAGAAATCAAATCGTCTCGTCTGCTTGGTTCTATTCCATTATGAACATTTATACTAACAAAATTTGGAGTTCCAACTAAATCTCTCTGAGTTCTCATTTTTATATGTCTATCTTCATTATCTATATACCTCTTGCATAATCCAAAATCTATAATATAAATGTCCGTGTTATCATGACTTAATACAAAATTATCTGGTTTTACGTCTCTATGTATAAACCCTTTCTCATGTATAAACCTCAAAATTTTCAACATATTTTGACCTACCTTAAGAGAATCCGTGAGAGAAAAAGTTTTAGAAACCAAAGAATCTCCAAAAAGAGGAAGAACCATATAATTATATTCTTCTGTTGCACCAAACCATTTCACTTGAGGAATTCCTGGAGCTTTTCCTAGGTATTGATATATTTTGGTTTCTCTCTTCAACATCTTTGTATCAGATGAAATGGGTTCCATTTTAATTGCAACTTTCTCTTTTGTTCTTATATTCTCGCCTTTAAATATTGCACCAAATCCTCCATTTCCTAGACGTTCTGTTACTCTATACTTGTTTGCAATTATCATGATTCCTTGAATTTCTGTATTAATTTGTTTTTAATTAAAAATTGAAAGAGTAATTTAAAAATTAACCAAAATAACAAATAAATCTAAACATGGGAGAACGTC
>Ga0214917_10003813_pt1 | contig 17193 bp, 19 predicted proteins | sample LL_1208_BB_MetaG_FD_177983 | JGI IMG/M metagenome (GOLD analysis project Ga0214917, IMG submission 177983) | Freshwater microbial communities from Lake Lanier, Atlanta, Georgia, United States - LL_1208_BB | ecosystem: Environmental > Aquatic > Freshwater > Lake | place: USA: Georgia | collected... | reverse complement strand
GGCTGCCGCGCCAGAAATTTAATCGCAGCATCCAACATAAGCGATGTCGTCTACCCTGTACACTGCGTCCGCCGGTTTCCCCATCGAAGAGGCTGTTCCCCTGGCCATGGAGGTCAGCGGCGTGAAGAAGGCGTCCGTGCTCCAGGGCCGCCGGCGCATCCGGTTCCAGCCCCAGACTGGTACCACTGCGGGCCCCGGCTCCATCATCCAGTTCCTGCTCTCCGACAGCACGGGCCTGATCGATGTGAACAGCGCCGTCATCGGTTTCACCTACGCGATCAGCTGCGAGGCCGGCAACGGTTCTACGCTGGTCATGGACGATGGTCCGGCCATGTTCCGTCGTGCGCAGACCAGCGTGAACGGCCAGCTCCTGGAGGATGTGGACAACTGCCACCGTGCCTTCAACGCTGAGTTCGCGGCTTCCAGCACCTTCGACTTCTACCGCACGGAGGGCTCGTTCCTCAACCTGTGGAAGCTCAACAAGGATCTGGTTGGCAACGCCGTCCAGTACTACGGTGGTGCGATCAACGCGGCCGGTGCCGTTCCTACGGGTGCTGACCGTCGCTGGCAGGACATCATCTCTACGCTGGCGGAGGTGTCTGCCCAGCAGCGTGGTGCGGCTAACGGTGCTATCGGCGCTGCCGGTGGTATCCAGTGCGCCTTCCCGCTGGGTCTGCTGATGCCTGCGTGGCGCTCTGACAAGTACTGGCCTCTGCGCAACATGGGTGAGCTCGTCGTGTCCCTGACCACGGCCCAGCCCCTAGAGTGTATGTGGCAGAATGCGGCGGTGGCTAACCCCGCGGCCCAGCCCACTTACCAGCTGACGGACATCTTCATGGAGGTCGATGTGATCGTCCCTCACCCGGCGTACGCGTCCCTGCTGGACAAGGTCGTACAGCTGGAGGGTGAGCCCGGCCTCGTGATCCCGGTCGAGACCCGCCTGGTCAGCCAGGGCCAGAGCATCCCCGCCGGCAACGCGGAGAGCTCCGTGATCGTCAGCCGCGCGACCAATAACCTGCGTCGCGTCGTGGTAGTCAGCCAGCCTACTGCGGCTCTGGCGTCGCTCAGCTATCCCTCTGTATCCTGCTTCGGCGACTTCGGTTTCCAGCAGGTCCAGTGGCGCTGCGGCTCCCTGTACTTCCCGTCCCAGCCGCTCAACAGCCACGCCCGTGCCGCGATGGCGACTTATGCGGCGTACGGTGAACCTGCGCAGGTCGGCAAGAACGGTATCTTCAACCTCAAGACCTACTCGCAGACGACCAACTCGGCCGGCAACGCGGTGAGTGCCACGCTCCCGACTCTGCCCCAGGGCACGCTGAACGGCACCCTGACAGCCTCTGCCGCCGGCACGGCCTCTGCCCGCGACCTGTACGCGGACTGTAAGGTACTGGCCTACTGCTTCGACAGCTACAAGGGAACCAGCGACCCCCTGGACTACGATGGTATCTCCGTGCTGGGCCAGGCCGGCTCTCAGCTGGTCAGCGTGCTCCGTGTGGCGCCTGCGGAGCCGATCACCCCGACGGTCATCCTCGATGCGACCAAGTACATCCACCTCAAGAATGGTACTCTGGACATCAAGGGTGCGTAAATCCCCCGGCTATCTGTTTTCTAAACAGCGGATTACTTTCGCTCCCCTGTTTAGAATGGCCTTCGTAAGCGCAGTGAACCAGCCCGATCGCGTGAACCTGAGCAGTACGGACGATGCCGCTCCGACTACGCAGGCACCACCGGTTTATTGGACTGATGCTCATGCCGGCTTCTTTGATCGGTTCCGTATTGATCTCGAGACACCGATTCTCAAGCCTGTCAGCGTAATGGCGACGAGTGTGGCGATGCCGTCTACGGCACTCAATATCCCGGATTACAACATGGCATTCGGATTCTACAAGGTGGCGCTCGTCGGCGGACAGCCGCCTGCTGGTGCCTTCACGAACCCCGCGAATTTCCATTACATGGTCGCCAACAGTGCGATGCTGCGGGGACTACAGGCTGTCGCGCCGTGGATTGGGCCTGGTGCGCGGCCATTTAAGAACCAGCCGATCGCGAACTACGCGGCATTCGCTGCGTACCTGAATGACATGGCAGCAGCAAACGCGGCATTCTTGGGCGATCCCGTACTCGCTGAGCTCACTTTCGTGTACGACCCTATCACGGCGAAAATCTACATCGAGACGCCTGGCGCACAGTCCGGGTTCGCATATCAGATCGGCCTGCCTAATGATCCGAATCTGATTGCTGCGGTAAACAACTACAAGGCAGCTATCCTACCTGGTGGCGCACCTGACCTGAATGGCAAGTACAATCTGGCGACTCGTGTGGGCTTTGCGTACTCTACGATGAGTCCCGTCCTACTAGATGGTATCTGCGTCGCCGGCGGTGGACAGCTGTGGCCGAACTCCTCCCCGAACCTCGTGTTCACGCAGGATGTGTTCCTGTACTCTAGCGTGGTCCAGGGTTCCAGCGAGACATCAAAGGATGACCACGATCTGCTCGCAGTCGTCAGCATGCCGGCACCCCCGCTGGGCGTCAATCTGTACGAGACCAAGACGAAGAATACGCTGCGTCGTGTCGCACAGGAGATTTACCAGTTCGATATCCTCATGCGTGATGACAATAACGAGCCGTACTGGCTCCCCGACAGCGCTATTGTTGATGTGGAGCTCCAATTCTATTACTAATTCCATAAGTAGAGATGTCGTACCCGTATTGGAAAGGTCAGTTGCCCGGCACGGCTCCACAGACCCTGTCAATTGTAGGTCAGAATTTGAGTATCAGCGATGGAAACACCGTCGTAATCCCCATCACAACCATTCCTGGTCCCGGTGATACGCTCCAGGTCGGTACGCTCGATGCGTCTGATGGTGTAGCTGTCGGCCCGTACGCTGCGCCCACAATTACACTGGACGGCGCCAGCGGAAATCTGACGGCAGATGGTACCGTGAGCGCGAACGGCGTGAACACGAACACCGTCAGCGCGACGACCGTGAACGCGACCACAGTCAACGCTGTTAGTCTCGTACAGGCACCGGATCTGTCGGGTACAAACTTGACGATCACCAACATTAACGGCGCACCAGCGGCTGCGCTGGCGGCTAACTGGGCACAGTACGCGGCAAACCACACGGTGGACTTGGCGGGGAATACGCTGTACGGTGGCGCTGGCCCCACGACGGATCTCACGATGACGGCATCGCGCTACATAACGGCAACGGCGGACAGCATTACACTGACGGCAGACCAGGGACCGGCACTAACGGATTATGCCGATATCAATCTCGTTGCGCAAAAAGGCAACCGTGGACGCGTGAACATCACGGCAAACGCTGGCGATCCAGATCCGCTTACGGGCAGCAGTATCCAGGGCGAGGTCCATATCGTGGCGAACGGTTCCAGTGGTGGGGCAGTCAGCTCTGGTGGTCTCATCACGCTGGACGCGTACACGGGCACGCCTGGTTCGTATGGCGGTGCTACGAGCGCTATCAAGATGTCCGCCAGTGGCATTAACAGCTACGCCGGTGCTGTCCCATCAGTCGGCAGCGTCGCTGGCTACATGTTCAACTACGGAACCCTGGGCATCAACAACTGTGTCGGTTTACCTGCGGTACTACCGAATTTCCCTGGTACGGAGTACCACTATGCGACAGGTGGCGTGGGCTACGGCGGCATCCGATTCGAGTCGCCCGCCGGCGTGGAGATGGTGAACTCCACGGATTTCTATCCGTACCGAATGTTCCCGTACTACAACAGCTTCTTGGTCGGTACGCATCCCGATATGCTCATCAGCGGCCGCAACAATGTGGTAGGCAACAATCAGCGCGTCGTGCTGGAGAAAGTACGGAATATCCAATTTGACGGCGACGGTGGCGCGACGACTATCACGGGCGTGGATACGGTCAACGGCGCAGATATCAACTACAAGCCCACGAACACATTCTATGTTTCTCCCAACGGCAGCGACGCGACGGGCATCGGCTCTGAGCTGCGGCCGTTCCAGACGATCACGGGTGCGCTGGCGAGCCCGCTACTCACATCGCTGCCGGATTCCGCTGAAATCGCGATTATGTGTAGCGCGGGAACCTACACTGAGAATGTGGTAATCACGCGCACGAACATCAGCCTGATCGCCCCCGCAGGTACATCCAGCAGCGCGGCAAATTTGAACGGTACGCTAACCTGGGACATCGCCACAACGGGGCAGTCCACCATCGCCGGCTCCGTGTCGAATTTCAATCTGTTCGGCACCGTCAGCGTTGCGGGCAACACCCTCACGGCAGTGTCGCAGGGCGCATTCCGTATTTTCAACTGCGGCTTCCTGTTCGCGAACGACACGCCGGCATTCAAGACGGGCCCACAGATCGCCGCATCGTTCCCGCTCTTCATCACGATGGAACAGTGTAATTTCGATATCGGCAGCAGTGCCACACCAAATACGACGGCGCCTGGTATCTGGCTACAGACCGGTACACTCACGATGTTTGACAGCCGCTTCAGTTTCAACGGTTCCACGAATGCGGTACGCATCACGGAGGGCAACTTCCAGACGCGGAATGTGAATTTCCAGAACACCACGGCTAGCGCGGCGCCTGGTGCGATCGTGTACTACGAGAACACAAATGCGTCCACATCCAACTTGCTGTTCTATAGCCGCTTCCAATTCACCAACCCCACGACGGATACGGGTACATCCAAGTGCGCGATCGAATTCAACGGTACGGGCGGCGTCCTGATGACGGCCGCGTATGTGCTGATGGCTGCGCCTGGGTCGTCCACCGGCGAAATCATGCGGGCAGCACTGACGAGCTCCGTGTCGCTGAATTACGGCAACCTTCTCGGTACCGCTGCGGCATCGGGTCTGTCGGGCTACATCGCGAAGACGCTCCTGCCGGCGGTGGAGCAGTCAACCTGGACGCCCACGGCTCTGAGCGATCTGAACATGGCGGGCTACAGCATTCTGAACGCAACAAATGTGGACCTATCGGGAACGCTAAACTTGACGGGCCTTGCCCCGAAGATCCTCGCGACGGATCCCAGCCCTGTCGCAATCACGCTTCAGGCAACGCAGGGCGTCGATGTGCTGAATGGCGCAGGAAACCACGGATATCTGGCATCCAGTACGCACAGCATCTATGACAGCGCCGCGCCTACGCAGTTTGTAAATGTCGGCTGGGACAACGCCAGCCAGCGTGTGATAACCAGCCCTGGTGGCGTCGGCTCCAACAGTGTAGCGTACCTGAGCGACATCCCTGCGGCATTCCGTGAGAGCTATGACCTGTTCGTGGCGCCTAACGGTTCGGACATAACGGGCACTGGTGCTGCGTCGAAACCCTACCTGACGATCGCGGCTGCCATCACGGCACGCGCGGGCCTCGGTGCCTCCATGGTGGTTATCCACTTGGCAGCTGGTACCTACACGGAGAACCCCACGCTGGCTGCGGGAACCTACCTTGCCGGCGACGCAGGCACAGCTGACCCGGCGACGGACCCCACGACTATCGTCGGTACTATTACCAGCACGGCAACGAATACGGGCTTGATGAATCTCAGCGTGTCTGGAAGCGTAAGCGCAACCGGTTCCGCGAATGTGTTCATCCTCAACAACTGTACCATCACGAACACCACGGGCTTCGCTGTATCGGGCAACGCGCAGACGACCATCACGAACTGCCGCATTACATCGTCAGGAACTGGCTGTGCGAACATTACGACCAACGGCGTGTACACGATTCTGGATAGCGTCTTCTCCGCATCTGTCGGCTCATGTGCCCAGGCGACGGGGACGCTCATCGCACGCAACAGCAGTTTCACCAGCACGAATGCGACGACCACGGCGCCGGCAATTATCCGATTTGTGGCGGCAGCGACCAGCACGGCCAACGAACTGGCGTTCTGTAAGGTTGTGTACACTTCTCAGACCACGGATGTACTGGGCCAGAAGTGCTGCGTACGATTTGAGAATACGGCAACCGTGGGCGCCACGATTACGCAGTGCTATTTCGACTGCCGTGGCGCGATTACAGCCAGCGGTGGCAATATCCAGTGTATCCAGCATTCGGGCGCGGGCACGACAAATCTGCTGTACGGCGGCATCCAGGCAGTCAATCCTGCGCACAACATCGCGCCCGCCATCACGAAGACGCAGATGACGCTTGTTCCGTAATCGCTGGTGGAAATTGTTGCTGCTCATTAGAATGTCCTACCCCAACTGGAAAGGTGGCTCCGGTACTGCGCAGACGCTGAGCTACGATCCAGCGACGGATACACTGAGCATCACAAACGGAAATTCCGTGGTCATCGCACCTGATGTCGTCAGCGCAGCGAACATTGAGATTCTGGACGGCGCAACCGCGACTGTCGTGAAGGGTACCATCGGTGCCCCCGGCGCAGGCGCAGATGTCATCTTCACCACGGCAGATGGCTCTTCCATCTTAACGATGAATTCAGGCGATCAATCCGTCGTTGTGGGTGGAACCGTCGTGGACACCTACCTGACAAACAAGCCCGCGGGTTCTGAGCGCTTTCTGCGTACGGCATTCAATGCGAACCAGAACATAACAATCAGCGATGTGTGTGGCGGTACTTACCGGCAGGAGATCGAGTTTGCGCCCGCGGCAGTGGTTGTCCACGACACGCTGACTACGCAGACTATCGGGCAGAATCCGTCCGTCAGTCAGACGCCACTGGACATTGAGTTCAAGGATGGTACTGGTGCGCTAGCCAGCGTCCAGCTAAACCAGACGACCAAGGCACTGGAACTCAAAACCTACGGCAGCCCAGTCCCCGGCGGACAGTTCACCGGCGTGAGCGTCGCATCTAACGGCAACACGACTCTGTACGGTGCGCTGACGACGGGTGGCCCGATTGATACACCATCTACATCGCTACCATCGTACATCCGTGGCCCGCTAGTGGTGAACGCGCAGCCCAACGCATTCCTGCGTGCCGTGCCTGCTGTGAACGACATTACCGCCTTCACGACACCCGTCAGCGCTACCTACAGCCCTTATGTCGACATCGTGATCCCCAACATTCCCGATACGGCCGGCATGATCCGCATAGACTGGGATTTCCAGCCCACGACTGGCTACGCAGCTGATTACTTCAGCCCATTCTTCGCGACATGGCAGTGTGGCGATTCCGTCGCGCCTGCGCGTGGAACCAAGTACACCGTCGTAATGAACCAGCAGCGCATCCAGGGTGCCGATAACCAGAACTGGCATTATTGCGGCAGCTGGTACTTCGTGCGCAACCTGGACTGGATCGGCGACTCCTGTACCATCAAGGTCGTGGATGGCTACTACGCCGGCGGTGGCTTGGCATTCAATTACATCATCGATGTTGCGACCGTATTCTAAGCCCATATGAATTCTTCAGATTCCATCTCAATTTGTGATATGAAATCTGGAGCCCTGTACCCCCCCCTTGCCCACCCCACTCACTTGAGCCCGTACTTATCCGCGATGTACTTGTCCGCACCCCCGAAGGTCGTCTTGCGCTTCATGACGAAACTGTACACACGCGCCATCGCCCACTGCTCTTTCCCGAGACGCGCAGAGCGCGGCGCTGACGGATCCTTCTTGAAACTGCCCTGGAGGCGTACCGATTCCGGGTTCGTCTTCCAGGCACCGATTCCCCGGTCGTACACCTCCTGAAGTGCTGCGCGTGGCATTCCTGACAGCTTCGCGATATCAGCCAGGCTCAGCGGCGCGTCATCCGGCAGGCCGTGTAGCCGCTTGAAGGCACGGGAGTTGATAACCGGCATCCTGCCCCGGGGTGCGATTTTATTTTATCCCGGCGTCGTTTGTTCCGGCGTCCGTACGGAAAAGCAGTCGCTATTGTAAAATGGAACCCGCGGATCCGAATTTCCTGGTGGCCAAACCCAAGAAGCCCCGTACCCCTGCGCAGGTCGCTGCGACACAAAATGCGCTGGCGATCCTCAAGGAGAGACGCAAACAGGCTGCGGAAAAAGCAGAAAAGGCTCCGCGCGTGGCGGCAGCCCCCCAGCCTCCCCGCAAGCCCAAGGCAGTGGCCCCTGCTCCCGCTGCTGCCCCTGAGGAGTCCTCTGATGAGGAGGTACCGGTAGCAGCGGCACCCCAGAAACCCGCTGCGCCTGCCATGGACGAGTCGCTCATTTCCGCGATCGCGTCGCGTGTGGCGGAGAGCCTGCGCCCTGCCCCGGCAGCCAAGCCTGCCAAGAAGAAGAAGGTCGTGGTGGTGGAGGAGAGTTCGAGCTCCGAGTCTGAGGAGGAAGTTGTTGTACGGCGCAAGCGCAAGGCTTCCCCGACCAGGCCACCGGCTCCCCCTGCCCCGCCGGCCGCACCAGCCTATGTCGGAAAGTCTAATGTTTTGAGTCGTCTGTTTAACAACCGATGACCTAAATAGAAATGCCCCGCAAATCTGTGAACCCGCCCCGTGGGAGTCATATCAGCCCGACACTTGCGCTGCCTGGATTTGGTGGGTTCCCATCGAAGAGCTCGTATGAGGCATTTGGCGATGGCCAAACGCGTCCTTCCCCGTACGGCGATCTGTCCCTGGACATCTTCATGCCGGCGCCGACGGTAATCAAGTCCCGTCTGACCAATGATCAGATGTGGGAGCACCGGCGTGCGCCCCCGAAGGCTGGTGGGCAGTTTGAGTATCCGCGCAAGGAACTCCCTCCCGGTGTGTACCCTCAATCTAAGACTTCTACGCAGACTGGATTCGCCAGCAACGCTGATACTATTCTGCTGCCGAACCATGATCCGTTTCCCGTCATGACGGGTCTGCTGGAGGCGCAGCTCACGGCGATGAAACAACAGGATGCGGCTCAGCGTGCGGCGACTGCGACGACCGGCCGTGAGGCGGCGCCACCGGAGTACCGTGAACGCATGAAGAGCCCGGCGGAGCTGTATTTTGAGGAGCTGCGGAAGCACCATGATGCCGGCCGGATTGATCGCCTGATGGCCGCTGGGTACACGGAGGACGAGATCGCCGAGCATCTGCGCGGAGAACGCATGCGCGATATGCGGCATGTCGCAATGCGCCACGAACCTGAGGCAGCAATCGAGGATGTCATCCAGCATCTAACCGATGGTCTTCCCCGTACCGGTACGAACGCTGTCGGTATTGGGGCGCTATCGCTAGCCCAGCGTCATCCTGCTGGCCCGCCTACAACGACTAAACAGATGCTGCGCCAGAATGCCCGCGCGAACAATACGGGTGGATCCGTAGCGGCTGCGCAGGTCGGTGGTGGCGATCCCCGTGCGTCTGCGTCGTACGCGGCCAAGAAGGAGGCTGACGGTGCGGCTGCGGGCATGGCAGCGGCTGCGAAGGCATTCCAGGCACAGTTCTCCGTTGCTGTCGCGCCGCCGGCAGCCAAAAAGAAGGCAGCCAAGAAGCCTGCCGTCGTGGCGAAGGCGACGATCCCGATTACGGCGTTCTTCGACCGTGAATTTCGCAGGCAGATGGAGGAGTAATCGCAGTACATAGCAATGAAGCTCATCAGTGTCAAACCCGACACAGGTGGTGTCCACAAGTTCGTGGCGACCTTTGAAAACGAAGGACGCCAGAAACATGTACGGTTTGGGCTCAAGGGCTATCAGCATTTCACCGACGGCAACGGATATGTCGGCCACCGCGACGAGGAACGCCGGCAGCGGTACCTTAGTCGGCACAGAGCTCGGGAGGACTGGAATCGTCCTGACTCTCCGGGTGCTCTGAGCTACTGGCTTCTGTGGAAGGAACCATCGTGGACTCAGGCTCTTCGAGCTTACAAACGACGGTTTCAACTGGGATGACCGGTGCTTCCAGCAGCGGGCGCACGATCGGATTGCCCGAGGCATCTAGCGTCGGCGGACGGGTCTCACCCTGCGCACCAGGTGCCAGCCGGCGTACCGTGTGCGACTTGTAGAAATCCGCGATTGTTCCCGTTATGTAGCCCGTCATGGGAATCTTGAACTCCTCGTGGATGTTCTTGGGCAGTGGCAGGGAATCGAAATCCGGGAGGCTCCGCAGGACATCCAGTACCTCCTTCACCTCCTGCCGGCTGATCGTGCGCGGGGCCTCTGTTTCCATATTCTTAATTTAGGCGCCCAAATAAAATGGAGAGACCCGACCCCATCCCTGCGTCCTGGTACGAGCGCAACAAGACGCAGGTGAAGCTACTTCAGTATCTGATCTACCATCTACGCAAGGAGGGCGTCGTGATTACGCCGTCGCGTCCACCGGCTTCTCCGGAGGCGCCTGTTGTACGCAAACCACCCAGTTTAATCGTGTACTTCGATTAGAATGCCGTACGCGATTAAGCATGTCCGGGGCGGCTACAAGGTGGTGAACCGAGAAACCGGCAAGGAATTTAGTCGTAAGCCCATTCCCGAAGCCCACGCAGAGCGGCAGCTGCGTCTCCTCCGTATGCTGTCGAGTCGGGAACGCCGCCGATAGCCAGGAACTTGTCTACCGCACGCTGATAGTCGCGAAAGATGCCCACAATGTGGGCTTTCGCGTCCTTCACGACATATCGGTGGGCATTGCTGGGGCCGATCATCGCCATGCTCAAAGTCGGGTAGCCGGGCATTTCTACTTGGAGCTGCCATTTTTTAGTTTAGCCAGCCGCGCTTCTTGCCGGGCCTTCTCCTCGTTCTGCCGGGTCTTTCCGCTAGCGGCGATGTACCGGGAGGGACTTTTGCTGGCCTCCATGGCTGCGCGGCCCTGCGGGGTGAGCGGCGACATCGGGCTATTTAGCAGCTTCGTCAGTGGACTCAGCTGGTGCGGCATCTTTGGCATGGGCCAGCATTTTCCGCCCTACAGGCTTGAGAAAACCCTCCGTGAACCGTTCGTGATCGGGCTTCTTGTAGTTGATCATGAGGAAGTTGTGCGGTGTACGGTTGATATCGTCGTACATCTCGAGGAACTCCTTCTCCGTCATGTGCCCACAGTGATCCTGCGCAATCTTCTCCATTTCGCTGCGTCCCATGCTGTAGATGATGTAGTGCGTGATGTTGTTGCGGATCGTGGGATTGCTGAGACCGTTGTTCTTGTACGCCTGTGAGCAGAAGATGATGGTCGCATTACACTCGTGGCGACTGGTCAGGCACAGACGCTCCAGCGGCGACGCACGGCCGCCAGTGTGCTTGAGCAGGCCCATGCCGACGAAATCGTCAAACACGATACAGGTGTTCAGCGGTGCCTTGCCCTTTTCGAGGCGTTCCATCTGGTGCTCTTTCAGATCCTCGAGGTACTGCTCGAATTCCTCGGGAATGAACTCGTGGAGGATAACCACATTCTTACACGGCAGCGACTTGAAGCTATGGACGGAATCCAGCGTGCCAAGGTACACGATAATCTCGTCAAATACGGATTTCCCCTTGACTGTGTAGCCATCGTTCAGGAGGCTGTACACGCAGGACGACTTGCCGGCACCCGCACGGCCGAGACACATGATGTTCGCCGGCAGCCGGGGCAAGATATCCTTGTGCTTCATCTTGTCCAGTCGCGGATCCCGTGGCTTGTCTTCTGACGGGATGGGGCGAATTTGGAATGACATCTCTACTATAGGGTACTGATGGAAATTGGACAGAATGTTGAATGGAACGATAACTTAGAGGTACTGCTGAAGTCAGAGGCGGAGAAGGCACTCTGTCTACGCTGGGCGCACAACTATGCGCACAAGATCTGTTCACGCAACTATTCCCGGTTAGCCCTGCCGGTGATCGTGCTGGGTGCGTTGTCGGGGAGTGCGTCGCTGGGCGGAGATAGCTTACTACCGTGGGCTGGTGCCGGTACCGTGATCGGCTTCACGACGCTGTTAGTATCTATGTTGAATGTTATTCAGACACATTACGGATTTAGTCGCAGGGCAGAAGGGCATCGCGTCGCATCGCTGTCGTACGGTCGGTTGAACAAGTTCCTCACGATAGAGTTGAATCTGCCACGGGCACAGCGTGTCGCTGCCGGCGCACTGCTGAAATTCATGCGGGAGGAGATAGATCGGCTGAACGAGACGGCCCCTGTACTTCCCGACGGCGCGATCGAGGCGTTCAAGGCTACGCATTCTGCCGCACCTGTGGCGAAACCCGACGACCTTAACGGACTGGATCCGGTTAGCGTACTAGTTCATGTGGATGAGCCGGCAGAACCAAAACGCCCAGTAGTAATAGTACATGAGCAAGCCGCAGCCAAAGCTGTATCTCCAGGCCGTGGTGGTACACAAGCGACCCGGATTAGCATTTGAGGATGCGCGTAAGATGGCACAAAGCGTAATCCAGAATCGCAACAAGCGGTTCGTGCGCGAGACGGCAGAGAGCTGGCGGTTTCGCAACATCCCGAAGACGGAGTTCGTACCTGGGTCGTTCGTCAGCAAGGTGGTAAGTGCGGATATGACGCTGATTTTCGGGCATTTAGAGTAGAGATGCTACACCACGCGACGCGTTGGGCACGGGCGCATGCTGACGAACCTGAATTTCAAGAGCGTAAGCGTGCGGCCTATCGGCGGTGGTACTTGCGGAATCGCGAATTCCAGATTGCGCGCGTTCAGGCGAACTACTGGGCCAAGAAAATCGCCGCACTAGAACATGAGGTGGAAGCTCATCCAGAAGGTTCCGTACCGGTGGGCGATTCCGATGCTGGAGCACAAAACAAAAGGCTACACACGGCTGACGACCATGATTAAGCGTGAGCCGGCTATGTTCCCGCTGCCGCCGCCGTTGCCGCCGCCACCGCCCAAACCCGTGGACCTCGAATCCCCCGTGGATCCGTCCGGCCTGTACCGCATCAGCATTGAGTAAGGGGGGTGCCTTACTCGTGTGAAATCATATCACGATTTTCGCGGCGTTTCCGTTCGTCGTGATACAATTTAGCACACAGCCGACAGTGGATGATTCCGGAATCCGGATTGATCCGTAGCAGGCGGGTGGAGTCGTCGCAGGCGCGGCAGAGCGTGTACGGGCACTCGTCGCACTTGTTGAAGTCATAAAGCGGTTCCGGATTCTCGGGAATCGCTTTCTGGCAATTACGGCAGGTCGTACGCATCTATCTACTCTAGCTCGAGAAATCTATAAGTCTGGGACATCATCGGGCTGTGGAGCATCTTCTCGGCTGTACCCTTGAGCTCCTTGAGCGGGCGCTGCCCTGCGTGGTACTTCGTCGCGTAGCTATGGCGCAGCATGCTCACGCCGGTGTCCATCTTGTGGTGGTGCTGGAAGATCCGTCGTACAGAGGCACCGAGGCGCTGTGCCGTCCACGGCAGACCGGCGCCGTCCTGGAGCAAATAAGTGTTATCCGCACGCGTGGACAGGTACTCACGGATCACACGCTGGAGCTTCGCAGGGATTTTGAACTGCTTGGGTCCGTACTTGTGTGCCGTCTTGTAGGCTGTGAACAGTACATCCATCGATGCCGGGCGTACGATCAAATAATTGTAGCCCTCCTCCGTTTTGCGTGGCTTCGTGCGCACGATCTTCATCGGCGTCCAGTCCAGGCGTACCGGTGGCATCATGGTGTACAGGCCCAGCAGTAGGCGCTCCTGCTCATCCAGCGAATCCCAGTTCGCGTCGCGCCACTTCGTGAGGTCATCCCATTTGATGAACTGCTCTGCCTGCCGCTCAGTCGGCGTCTGGGCCGTATCGATGCCCTCCCAGATCGGCTTGCGCCGGGACATCTCGTCCATAAAATGCTTCGTCTCAGGGTACAGCTTGCGCAGCGTACTGAGCACTACGCGCATGGAACTCGGGGAGTACCGGGCATCGCCGGCGGCCACCGTTGCTTTTGGGTCAAGCGACAAATCCTCCTCACCCGTGTCCTCGCGGAGCTTCTTCAGGATCGACTTCTGCGGACCAGTTAGTTCCATTCTACCTGGTACACCGAAAAAAGATTTGGATCCGGGGAACGCCGGGGGACTACTTGAAGTAGGTGGTCTTACCCATCGTTGAGCCGGTCTGGATGCGTCCCTCAAGGCGCTGCTGTCCCATACGGCGACCGAAGGTGATCACATTCTGTGCCGGGGGCGCGTTGTTGGCGATACACCAGCCACGGTACATGGCATACAGCTCATGCGCACTGATCTTCTGGCCATCCCACTCGTCGCTCTCTAGGAACCGCTGCTCACTGGTCTTCTCGTTATCGATGATGCCCTGCGCCAGCGAGCTCTTCGGCAGTACGCGCGGGAACACACCATACGGCTGTGCGGCGAGCCAGTCGCCGATCGCACGGAAGCCCTCAGGCGTGAACAGCGACGCACGGATCTTGAACCAGAAGTCCATATCACCAATCTTGCTGCCGCCGCACGGGATTACGACGAACCGACGCTCCTGCTCATCGAGCTTGATGGGCGACGCGTCGTTGGTGGTGAGGAAGTACCGCACGCAGTTCGGCATCGTGATCGGTGCGACGCCCTTGGGGTTAACCGTCATCGTCGCGCTGGTGATACGCGACTTGAACTCTGCCTCGTTCTGCCGGTTGATCGCACCCACTGCCTCCTCGAGCTTGACGAACAGCTTGCCCATGCGGCCCTGGTCGTGCTTCTCCCAGAACTGCTGCGTGGACTCATAGTTGTGCGCGTACCGACCCAGCAGACCCGCGACCAGATCGCCGAGCGTATCCTTGCCGCAGCCCTTGCCACCAGCGAGTACCATACAGGTCAGCGAATTCTCCAGCGGGCGCTGGATCAGGTGCGCGAGCCACTCGATCAGAACCGTACGCATATCAGGCTCGGTCGCCAGCGCGTCGATCAGCTCGTTGAACAGGGCAACCCGCTCAGCCGCATCGGTAGGCGGGGCGAACCGCTCGTACGCGAAGCCACTGAAGGTACTGAACACCTCGGGGTCGTCAGACGGCTTGAGCTCGATGCGCTTCACATCGCGGCGCTCAGGGTCGCGCAGCCAGATCGGCAGGAACTCCACGGTATCGAACGCTGACTTGCCCTTGCGGAAGTGCCAGTCGCGCTGGAGGTAGGTACGCGCGTGCTCCTTCTCCATCTGGGTCAGCTCACCAGTCGCGGCATTGAACTCGCAGATGCGGTTAGTGGGGGAGAAATAGAAGTGCGTCTTCTCGAAGCGCTCGCGCATCTTCTTGTAGTCCTCGAGCGACACACCCTCAGCGATTTCCTGCGCATCGTTGGTCTCGGGCATGTTGAAGCCGACGAGCTCCTTCTCGAGGATCGCGATGCGGTAGCCCGTCTTCTCGTGTACTGCCTGCGCCATCTCAACGAGGAAGTCCTCAGTGATCTTCGCATCGATACGCTGGCGTAGCATGATGCCATCGTACGCAAGCGCGTCAACGGACCAACCAGCAGCGATGGCGAACTCACGCATCGCCAGCATACAGTCGCGCTCCTCGGTCTGGAGCAGCTGGCTGAGAAACGAGCCCCAACGGCAGTCAGCAGACTTGGATACCTCCCACAGCTGTGCGTGCTTGCCGCTGGCGACGATGGCCTCGGCAAACAGCTTCATCTCGTGGTGGAGGGCCGCGAGCCAGATCGGCGCATCATCCGTAGGGCGGCCGCCATACAGTACACGCAGCACCGCCTGCTTGGCCTCATCGCGATTCTCGTTGACCTCCTTGAGGCGCTGGTCGCGGTTCTTGACATAGTCGGCTAGGCGCGGCAGATCGCGGTCCCACTTGGCCTTCGCGTACTGGATCGCGAGTACAGGCTGGCAGTTGACGATATCGATGTCGTGATAGAACTCGCCACACAGCGTAGCGCGGACCTGATTCTCAATCTGCTCCAGGGACTTGCCGCCAGCGCCAGCGGCACTGGTGTAGCCGTACAGCCGGCCGTAGCCGAGCTTACCGGCTGCGCTCTTGCGGGACAGACCGTACTCCACCTGCTGTGTGCCGAACCTGATGTCGCCACCACGCTTCAGCTTGAGCTTGAGCACGATTTCAGCGGACTCAGGCTTGAGCGAGTTGCTGTTCGCCTTGAGGTACTCGAGGGCACGCCGGGAGATCAGCTGGGTCGTTGCGATGGTCGGGATGTTGGCACCGGGCATTTCTACCAGGGGGTGAGAAGTTTTTTCCGGGGCGTCAACTTTGGGTCCGGGGGGGTGGAAACTTTGGCCGGCCGGGGGAAGTTTGCCGGGACTTTCTTTCAATCCCAGGTCAGGGTCAACGGCGGGAGGCATGCTACTGTGGGTGCCGGGTTCGGTGGCGGCGGAGGCGGGGGTGTACGCCGGGGCGGCCGGCGGGCGGGCCGGGGGTTCGGCATCCTGGGCGGTGGCAGCCCTGGATCGTCAAGCAGGGATCGCGCGTAGGTTCGCATGGGCCTCGTGATAAAATAATAATAGGTCATGGCATAGTCGGCACATTCATGCTTGTGGGCCTCACGGTACGCCTTCTGATAGGCACGCAGGCGCTCTCTGTTGCGTTCGTAGTACGAGCCGACGCGGGGCGTCATCTATATGGCATCACGAATTTGGGGCAGGTGGGGTATCCCCAACCGGGCGGGCGCGGATCTCAAATTTGGTCCGGCGCGGGCGGGGGGCAGCCGTAGCCAGGCCAGATGCCGGCGCAAATTGGTTGCCTCGGTACCCTCGAGGTGGGGTTCCATCCCCCCTAAGGGGGTGATCGGCCAATCCATCCCCACCTTGTGGTTTCCTATGGGACTGCGTGCTGTTTCTTGTTATCTTCTTATCATTCTGTATCATTAGTAGGGGATGTAGGGGATAGAAAGAGGTATTTAGCCAGCCAAAGAGGCCCAATTTGCTCCGCCAAATGGCTGCCGGAGTAAATTGAGAGCCATCCTTAATGAATATCGGACTTTCGAACCCCATCTCCCCCTACTCTATCATAGCCCAGCTATGTACCGGCCAAGTCCATATGGGCATATGATATGAAACTGGCAGAAGGACTTAGTAGGGGTACACCCCCTCTGGCATCCCCCCCTGGTGGGGGTCGACCGCTCAATTTGCTCCGCCGGCGGAGGGCAAGGGTCCCCCCTTGGGCTCTGAAGTTAGTATGGGAAAGTTGGTGGAGATTTTACCGATTCATGATACAAAGTATGGGAAATGGCGGTGGCGGATGTGGGAAAGAGTGATAGGGCTTTGAGCGGATTAGTGCTTTTAGTTCATATGGGACTTGAGTGCGGAAGTTGGGGCTTGAGGCTCTAATTTATGATACTAAGTTCCTAGGGCAAGGGGGGACCCTTAATTTTACCTTTTAGAGTGCTAAAGTTAGAGCCGATTGAAGCGGTTTGTGATATGGTCCGCACTTCAGTCTTTTTCCGCG
>Ga0214917_10003812_pt1 | contig 17193 bp, 16 predicted proteins | sample LL_1208_BB_MetaG_FD_177983 | JGI IMG/M metagenome (GOLD analysis project Ga0214917, IMG submission 177983) | Freshwater microbial communities from Lake Lanier, Atlanta, Georgia, United States - LL_1208_BB | ecosystem: Environmental > Aquatic > Freshwater > Lake | place: USA: Georgia | collected... | reverse complement strand
GAAGACGGTCCGGTTGGCGACGGGCCACCGGTGTGGGGCGACCGTCCCGGTCGCCAGGCTTTGTTGTGGGGCGACCGTCCCGGTCGCCAGGCATTGTTGTGGGGCGACCGTCCCGGTCGCCAGGCATGGCAAGCGGGACGCTTGCCCCACATGGGCTAGCCCAAGTCGCCAGGTATGGCAAGCGGGACGCTTGCCCCACATGGGCTAGCCCCGGTCGCCAGGCATGGCAAGCGGGACGCTTGCCACACATGGGCTAGCCCAAGTCGCCAGGTATGGCAAGCGGGACGCTTGCCCCACATGGGCTAGCCCCGGTCGCCAGGCATGGCAAGCGGGACGCTTGCCCCACATGGGCTAGCCCAAGACGGTCCGCTTGGCGACGGGCCACCAGCCGGGCTGGTCGAGACCGAGATACGGAGAGTCGGGCGGCAGGCTGGCCACGAGATGGGCGTGGGCCGCCTCCAGATTGTGGTACGGCAGCGACGGAAAGAGATGATGCAGCGCGTGGTACTTGATCGAGAACGGGAAGAACAGCCAGGTGAGCGGATCGCGGCCGGTGAAGTTGCACGAGTCGAGAATGTGCGACTCGACGTCCACCGGGCTGCCGTCGCCGGCGAAATGATGGTCGGCGAGTTGCCGCATCTGATTCATCACGAACGTCGTCAGACCGAGCAGGTAGAGCAGGGGGATCCGGCTCAGCGGCGCGATCCCGGCGAAAACCGCAAGCGGGATGAACGCCGCCCGCACGAAGCACAGCGATTCCACCGCCGTGATCGCCCAGCGGTCGAAGTCGGTGATCCGGCGGCGATAGCGGGTGTTGAGCGTCAGGGAACTCGCGCGTTCGAGCACGAGTTGCCGCAGGCGGGGATGCAGGAACGTGAGCGGCGCGAGCAGGAACCGGAGGAAGACCAGGATCGGAAACACGAGCATGAAGGCTCCGTAGCCCAGGGCGCTCCTCCAGTTGCCCCCCTGGAGGACGTTCGCGACGTACTCCGGATCCTCCGGCGTGCCGTACATCCGCTGGCTGTGGTGGTCGCGGTGATGCCGTGTGAAGAAGGGGGAGGGCGTGAGCGTGAACGTGCCGACGAGCACGTTCCAGGCCACCTTGAACGCCCGCATCTCGTGGTGGCCGAGGTGGCATACCTCGTGGACGAGCGAGCCCAGGCGGTAGAGCCAGAACACGGCGATCGGGAAGGCGACGAACTGCGGCCACGAGCCGAGCGGAGCGAGCAGGTAGACCGTGGCGCTCGAATAGGCGAGCGCCAGGGCGAGCAGGAAATCGGCCCAGTAACGGACCGGGTTGACGCGGAAGTAATCCACCGGCGCGTCGCGCATGGCCTGGCGAATCTCGCGGATCCACCCGGGAGCATCGAGTTCCCTTCCCCCGTCGGGACAGCCTGAACTCGGGGCCTCGTTCCTGACGGCCTGCATGTGCGACTCCTGTTCGCCCGGGCAACGACTTCCGAGCCGTGGAGCAGACCATAAGTTGGCGGGCCTGCAAACCCCAGTCGCCGGGGGCGGGCCGGGTCGTGGGGCAAGAGTCTGGCCAGCCGATGGCGACCGGGACGGTCGCCCCACATGACCGATGGCGACCGGGACGGTCGCCCCACATGACCGATGGCGACCGGGACGGTCGCCCCACATGAGCTGTGCTACGCGATCAAAGCCTTCATCTCGCGGACGGCCTGCGTGAAGCCCACGAGGACCGCCCGGGCCACGATCGAGTGGCCGATGTTGAGCTCACCCATGCCGTCGAGCCGGGCGACGGGCACGACGTTGCGGTAGGTGAGGCCGTGGCCGGCATTCAGGCCGAGCTTCGCCTGCCGCACCATCGCGGCACCCCGCGCGAGGTCGAGGAGCTCCGCATGCCTCGTCGCATCGTCCGCGGCGTTGGCATAGCCGCCGGTGTGCAACTCGACCGCGGCCACGCCGAGATCCACCGCCGCCTCGATCTGCGCCGGGCTCGGGTCGATGAACAGCGAAACGACGATCCCCGCCTCGTGCAGCCGGCGCACCGCCTCGGCCGTGGCGGCTTTGTGCGCGACCACGTCGAGGCCGCCCTCCGTCGTGATCTCCTCGCGCTTCTCCGGCACGAGCGTCACCTGGTCGGGCTTCACGCGGCAGGCGATCTCGATCATCGCCGGGGCGATCGCCGCCTCGAGGTTGAGCTTCACCTGGACCGTCCGGCGCAACACCTCGAGATCCCGGTCCTGGATGTGCCGCCGGTCCTCGCGGAGGTGCACGGTGATGGCGTCGGCCCCGCCGAGTTCGGCCAGGGCCGCCGCCCATACCGGGTCGGGCTCCACGGTCCGGCGGGCCTGCCGGACCGTCGCGACGTGATCGATGTTGACGCCGAGGGTGGCCATGGGCTGGAGGGCTCCGGGGGGGCGGAAGCCCTCCAGCGTGGCCGGACTACTCGGTCTTTTTCAAGAGCACGATCGAGTTGCCGCGGGGCGTGCGCACCTGGAGCAGGATGCCGTCCTCCGCCGACTCCTTCTCGATCGCGGCGGCGAACTCGGCCACGCTGGTCACGGCCTTGTGGCCGATCTTGCGGACGAGCACGCCGGGGCCGAGGCCCGCCCGGGCCGCCACGCCATCGGGATCGACCCGGTCGATGAGCACGCCCTCGAAGCCCGTGTAGGCGTCCTCCGGCACCGAGTTCTTGTCGCGGACCTCGACCCCGAACTCCTCGGAATAGAAGGTTTCCTCAACGCCCGGACCCTTCTTCAGGCCACCGCCGTTCCTGGCGACCTTCTCGGGCAGGGGCTTGACCGCGATGGAGAGTTCGACCTGCCGGCCATCGCGGAGCACGGCGACCCGGTGCTTCTGGCCGATGCCCGACCGCTCCACGACTTCCTGGAGCGAACGCGGGCCGTCGACCGGCTGGCCGTCGAAGCCCACGATCACGTCGAGTTCCTCGACCCCCGCCTCGGCCGCGGGTGTGCCGGGCATCACCTCCGTGACGAGGGCGCCCTTCTTGTCCTTGACGCCGAGCTTCGCGGCCATGTCGCTCGAGATCGGGCTGATCGACACGCCGAGATACCCGCGCTCCACCGAGCCCTTGGCGATCAACTGACCGCTGACCCACTTGGCGAGGTTGATCGGGATCGCGAAGCCGACACCCTGGTAGCCACCGCTGCTCGAAGCGATCGCCGTATTGATGCCCACCACCTCGCCCGCGAGATTCACGAGCGGTCCGCCGGAGTTGCCCGGATTGATCGCGGCGTCGGTCTGCAGGAACTTCGCCCGGCGAATGCTGCCGAGCTCACGCCCCTTGCCGCTGATGATCCCGGCGCTCACGGTCGTCTCCAGCTCGAACGGGTTGCCGATCGCGATCACCCAGTCGCCGATCTCGAGCTTGTCGGAATCCCCGAGCCGGGCGACGGGCAGATTTTCGGCACCGGCCAGCCGGACGACGGCCAGATCGCTCTCGGGGTCGGTCTTGATCTCCGTGGCCTTGAACTCCCGTCCATCGGGCAGTTCGACGGTGACCTCGTCGGCTCCCTCGACGACGTGGTTGTTGGTGAGCACGATGCCGGCGGCATCGACGATCACGCCCGAGCCGACGCCCGACCGGGGGGGCATGCCGCCGTGAGGCCCGAAATCGAAACCTTCGGGGAGGCCGTCCTTGAAGAAATCCTCGAACGGCGTGCCCTTGAACGGATTCTCACCGCCGCCCTGCCGCTGCTGCTGCCGGTTGCGGGCCGCGGGCTTGGCCTTGGCCTCGCTGCGGACCACCACCACGCTCGGGGTGGCCTTTTCCGCGGCATGGCGGAAGGCCTTCGACAACGCCGTGGCGTGCGCCATCGCCTCCGCCGTGGCGGCCGATTCGTCGGCCCGGGCGCCGGGGCCGCAAGCGGCGAACACGAGCAGGAGTGCGGGAACCAGGAGTGCGGGAACCAGGACTGCGGGAACAATCGCGATGCGAGCGGCACGGCGGGGCTGCAAGGAGAGATGGCTCATGGTCGATGAATATCTCCGGATGGGCGGGACTGCCGCGGTCATGATAGACGGCGACGTATCCGCTTCTACGCGGCAGGTCGGACGAGGGTTCGAAGGGCCGCCCCGGAGCCGTCCAAGGGCCGTCCAGGACCCGTCCCGGGGCCGGCCGAGGTTTGACACGGTCTGGCCGCGGGCCGTATTTTTCTGCGGGGAAACCCGGATTTTCTTGATGGCCAAGCGCGTGCCCCGCGACCCGCCCGAGCCGACGACCGATGTGGCAGAGTGCCAGCGGCGGATCGGGTACCAGTTTCGCGATCCGAGCCTGCTGGTGGCGGCGCTCACGCACGCCTCGGGCGCCCAGCACCGCCTGGCGTCGAACGAGCGGCTCGAGTTCCTCGGCGACGCGATCCTCGGGTTCATCGTCTGCGAGACGCTCTACCGCCTGTTCCCCGATTCGCTCGAGGGGGATCTCACGCGGGTCAAGTCGGTGGTCGTCAGCCGCGAAACCTGCGGCCGGATCAGCGAGCAGCTGGGACTGATCGACTTCCTCATCGTCGGCAAGGGACTGTCGGTGAACCGCCCCGTGCCGCCGTCCGTGCTCTCCGACCTGTTCGAGTCGGTCGTGGCCGCGATGTATCTCGACGGCGGACTGGAGCCGGTGCGGACGCTCGTGGCGCGGTTGCTCCAGCCGGAGATCGACGCGGTGGCCGCCGGGGAGCAGGGGTCGAACCACAAATCGCTTCTGCAGCAGCTCGCCCAGCGGGACTTCGGCGTCACGCCGACCTACGAGGTGGTCGACGAGGCCGGGCCCGACCACAGCAAGAGTTTTCACGTGGCGGCCCACATCGGCCAACGGTCGTACACCCCCGCCTGGGGCCGCAACAAGAAGGAGGCCGAGCAGCGCGCCGCGTCGAACGCACTCGCGGAACTGCTCGCTCCTCCGGCCGACTGACCTGCCGGCGCGGCGGTGCAGCTCAGTCCCCGTGGGCGGGGAGCGGCGTCCATGCGGAGAACGTGGCGGCCTGGCCGCGGTGGGTGCCGGCGTCGTCGGTGAGATTCCACACGATCGCCTGCTCGATCCGGAACCGCCTGCCCGTGCTCGAAACCCGCACGCCCGCGTAGTCGCTGACGTATCCGTCGCGCAGGGTGCGGGCGAGCAGCCGGGCACGCTCCTCGCGGCAGACCGGCTCCGCGGTGAGCCGCGAGGGGGTGCGGATGAACCGCTCGGGGGTCATCTCCCAGAGGGCGAGGGCCGTGGCGTTGCCGTAGTTGAGGACCGGATCGGCCTCGGTGCCGTGCGACACGACGACGAACGGGGCATGGAACAGGCGGCGGGCCGTCTCCCGGGCGTCGGTCTCGTGCGGGACGAGTTGCCGCCCAAGCAGCCGTGCGAACGACTCGAGCAGCAGCCTGGACTGGGCGAGCCAGTCCGGGCGGCTCCAAACCGATTCGTTTCCGTCGTGGCCCGGGGGCATGCGTCGCACCATCGCTCGCGTCCCGCCGCCGAGCGCCTTCCGGGAGCGCAAGGGAAATCTCGTTCAGCGGCCCGTCGTCGATTAGACTATCGCCCCATGGATGAATTCGTCGAACCGCTCGGGATGCGGGTGTTGATCCGGAAGGACGAGAGCCGACAGCGGACGCGCGGCGGCATCGTGCTTCCGGACCAGGCCGAAATCCCCACGATCACCGGACGCGTGGTGGAGGTGAGCATCCAGGTGGAACGCGATGCCGACTTCCCGATCGAGAAGTACGACAAGGTGCTCTTCCATCCCAAGAACTCGATCCCGGTCGATTTCGAGCAGGACAACCTGCTGTATGTCGTGCCGATCGAGGACGTGGTGGCCGTGTTCAGAAAGTCGGACTCGCCACGCCGACGCCGCAAGCCGGATCAGGACCAGGAGCACGGCGGCGGCGAGTGACCGCCACGGGCGGATGCCGCGGGGAGATCCCATGGACGAATTCATGCGGGCGGCGATCGACGAGGCGCGGCAGGGCCTGGCGGAGGGCGGAATCCCGATCGGCTCGGTGGTCGTGCACGAGGGCCGGATCGTCGGCCGCGGGCACAACCGGCGGGTGCAGCAGGGCAGCACCGTGTTGCACGGCGAGATGGACGCCCTGGAGCGGGCGGGCCGCAGGCCGGTGAGCTTCTACCGCGCGTGCACGCTCTACACGACGCTTTCGCCCTGCCCGATGTGCAGCGGTGCGATCGTGCTCTACAAGATCCCCAAGGTCGTGATCGGGGAGAACCGTACGTTCCAGGGCGAGGAGCGGTGGCTCGCGTCGCACGGCGTCGCGATCGAGGTGCTCCAGGACGAGGAGTGCATCGGCCTGATGCGCGAGTTCATGACGCGGCATCCGCAGCTGTGGGCGGAAGACATCGGCGAGTGACCCTCGGTGCGGGCCGTCGGGTGGCGGACCGTCCACACAAGCGAGCGGCCGGGAGACGATGCGCCTCCCGGCCGCCGTGGCTGCGGTGCGTGGAGCGTGCCGCGATCAGGCCGTCGCCGGCTTCTTGAGGTAGCCGACGATCAAGGGGAGCAACGCGCCCACGATCACCGACAGGCCGCCCGTGCCGGCGAGGCTGTCCGTGCCGCCGACGAGCGATCCGAGCGCCGGGATGAGCATCGGCAGGATCTTGCCGCCGAGGCCGCCTCCCGCCGCGCCGAGCACGGTGTTGAGCATCGGGCCGAGGTTCCGGTCCTTGAGCAGGGCACCGACGACGTTGCCACCGGCGCTCCCGGCGATCAGGCTCACGATCCAGCTGATGATCTGGGGATCCATGAAAAATTCCTCCGTGAAAAATCCGCGACTCTCGGGGCCCGATCCTCCGCCGGATCCGTTCCGCCGGATTCAGGCCTCCACATGGTGAGTTGCCGGCGGACCGCGCCGCGTCACGCCGATGCGAAAGAAATTTCTCGCGCCGTGCGGGGCCCGATGCAGGTCGCGCCGGTCGTGCCGATCAGCCCGGTTCGTCCGCCGGTGCCGTCGAGCCTGCAAACCACCCCGCCATCACGTGAGGTGATAGGCCGACTCGCCGTGCTCGACGATGTCGAGCCCCTGCGCCTCGGCGTCGCGGCCGACCGTGAACCCGATCGTCCCGTCGATCAGCTTGCCCAGGATCCACGTGCAGATGAAGGCATAGCCGCCCGCCCAGAGCAGCCCCTGCAGCTGGATCATCAACTGCCCGAATCCACCCAGCACGGGACGCATCGAAAACAGGCCCACCAGCAGGGCCCCCAGGGCGCCACCGACGCCGTGAACGCCGACGACGTCGAGCGAGTCGTCGTAGCCGATGACCGACTTCATCTGCACCGCGGCAAAACAGACGAGGCCGCCGAGGATGCCGATGATGACCGCGCTCAACGGGCTGACGTGGCCGGCGCACGGCGTGATCGCCACGAGCCCGGCGACCATGCCGGACGCCAGGCCGAGCGCCGTGGGCTTGCCGAACCGCACGCCCTCGGCGAGCGCCCACGCGCCGGCCGCCGCGCTCCCGGCGATGGCGGTGGTCGCGAACGCCAGCACGGCGACCGGCCCCGCCACCGGCAGGAAGTCCTTGCCGACGGCGATCGCCGACCCGGCGTTGAATCCGAACCAGCCCACCATCAGCAGGGCCGCACCGATCAGCGTCCAGCCGACGCTGTGCGGCACGAACTGCGCGCTCGGGTAGCCGTGCCGCTTGGGGAGGATGAGGAGCAGCGCGAGCGCCGACACGCCGGCGAGCACGTGCACCACCGTCCCCCCGGCGAAGTCGAGCACGCCCTTCTGGAACAGCCAGCCGTTGACGTTCCAGACCCAGTGACAGACGGGGTTGTAGACGATCGTGGCCCACAGCACCGTGAACAGGCACCAGGCCGAGAACTTCACCCGCTCGGCCACGGCGCCCACGATCAGGGCCGGCGTGATGATGGCGAACATCATCTGGTAGATGGCGAACATCAATTCCGGCACACCGTTCGGCGCCGCCTCGACCGTGTCGCCCGACGTGACGATCCGCTCGTAGGCGTTGGGACCGTCAACGCTGATCTCGGCGAACGACCGCATGAACACCAGCCCCGGATCCCAGCCGAGATAGCTGTGCTTCGGGAGTTCCTTGCCGTCGGGCCCCTTGCCGGCATCGACCGCGATGGCCGAGGGGACGGCGAACGCCATGTTGTAGCCGTAGGCGACCCATTCCACCGCGATCAGCGGCACGCAGATCATGACCAGCATGAACATGTTGAGCAGGTTCTTCGCCCGCACCATGCCGCCGTAAAACAGCGCCAGACCGGGCATCATGAAGAACACGAGGGCCGTGCTCACCATCATCCAGGCGATCGAGCCGGTGTCGTACGTGCCGGCCAGGTGCGGCACGGCACCGGCGGGGCTCGCCGCCGCTGCGGCAGGCGCGTCGATCGCGGCCTGCGCGAAGGCTTCCGGGCACCGCATGCCGACGGCCGCCCAGGCGGCGAGCAGGAGTGTCGTCGAACGCATGATCATCGAGCGCGTCAGCATGGATGCGGTTCCTTTCATGTCCGATGCAGGGTTGCCGAGTGGCCGTCTTGTCGGGACGGACAGGATACCCAGCGATCGGCCCCGCCGCTGCGCGGCGGCCGCACGGCCGGCCGGCAGCCGGTTTCTTCGGCGCGCAGGCCGTCGAACCGTACCGACAGGCTCCGATCGCTGCTCTCGGAAGCTCAGTTCCGGCGGCTCGGGGAGATCCAGACGAGGCAGAAGGGCACCGCGGCACTGCTCGCGTCGAACGTGTCGGCCCTGATGGACTACAAGCCCGAGCAGAAGGAAAGGCTCGAGCAGGTCATCGCGGAAACGCGCGAGGCCACGAATGATCTCGAGCAGCGACTGAAAAACGGCGAACCCCGGGAACCTCTGGAGAGGCGGTACGCCGCGCTCAAACAGGAGGAACTGCAGAAAGTGGTCGGCATCCTCAGCCCTGGCCAGAAATCTGTTTGGCAGAGGGCCCTCGGCCGGGATTTCGACCTGACGAAACTCGGCCAGGCGAAATTCAAGGCACCGGAGCTCGTGGACTCCGGCGAATGGCTGAATTCCGCCCCCCTCACGCTCGAGTCCTTGGCCGGCAACGTCGTGGTGCTGCACTTCTACGCCTTCGGCTGCATCAACTGCATCCGGAACTATCCCACGTATGTGGAATGGCAGGAGCGATTCCGTGGCAAGGGCGTGGTCATCATCGGCATTCACACGCCCGAGACGGCTGCGGAACAAGACCTGGCCGCCGTCCGGGAAAAAGCCGAAGCAGCCGGGTTCACGTTTCCGGTCCTGATCGACACCGCCAAAGCCACCTGGAACGCCTGGGGCAATTCGATGTGGCCGTCCGTCTATGTCGTCGACAAACAGGGGTACGTGCGCCACTTCTGGCCGGGTGAACTGAAATGGCAGGGGGCGACCGGAGACGTCTGGATCGGCGAAAGAATCGAGGCGTTGCTTTCGGAGCCGGCCAACCGTTGACGGCATCGGCCCCGTTCACGGGGCCAGATAGGCGATCGGCTCGGCCGGCTTCAAGGCGTCGCTGATGTCCCCGGAAAGCCGGTAGGCCTGTTCGCCCTCGAGGCTGACCGACCGGATGCCCGAGCCGGGGGCGAAGTCGATCTTCGTCAGGTCCATGCCGACCACGTAGGGACTCAAGGCGCTCTCGAAGTAGTAGACCCGCCGTCCGTGGTCGAGCACGGTGCGCCAATACGTCGGGGCGATGTTCGGATGCTCGGGATCGGGCGCGCCCCACGGCACCGAGACATTCCGCATCACGCTCATCACGCCCGCCACCTGCCTCCGGGGATCGGTCTCAGCGTCGCCGAGCCGCTTGAGGTAGTAGCTGGCCCGCACGAACCGGTCCTCCGACTGGTGCGACCCGGGCAGGACCTTCGCCCCGTCCATCCGTTCCCAGTAGCGATTGAGCGTGAGTTGCTGCTCGAAGACGGGGCTGTTGGTCATCACCTGGAAGCGGCGGTCGTGGTGGATCACCGGCTTGCCGCCGATGTACTCGATGATCGCGGAGTCGCCGGAGGCGTCGGTCACGGAAAGGTGGATCGTCGGATGCCCCGCGCCGCCCGGGCCGAAGGTGGAGGGGACGATGTAGAGCGGATCTTTCTCGAAGTCGGCCACCACCTCCGCGACCGTCGCGTAGCGGCTGAGCACGTAGGTCACCCAGGCGCCCATCGAGATCCTCGGCTTGGGCGGGGAGGGCTCCTGTCCGAAATCGGCCTCGGCAAGATAGAGCAGGTTGGCGCCAAGGCCCTTCTCGTTGAGTCCGTCGAATGCGCCGTCGATCGGACCGCCCGGGGTCATCGATCCTGCCGCCACGACCGCTCCGTAGCGACTCTCCCACTCCAGGCCGCCCTGAATGCCCACGTTCCTCGTGCCGCGCGGGATCACGTAGAAGTGCGTGTTGAAGTCGTAGGGCCAATCCATCGACCGGCCGGTGATCACGCTGCCGTCGCGGCCGACCCACGTCGCCCGGGAGCAGGCGGAAACGCTGGAATGCGAGACGATCGCCAATCCGACGACGGCGAGCAACGGGGCGAACAGGAACCGGGCGACCATGCGTGACTCCTTGCGGGGGGCCGCAGTGAATCACGGACGTCGGCCAGCGCCAAGCCTCACGTGACCGTGTACGCGGTCGAGGTCGCGTCCCGTCCGAGCCGGTTCCCGTTTACGGCGTCAAACACCCCCGACTGAGCCGCGACGAGACGCAGTCGAAATGTTCCCGAGAGAATGGAAACCTGGGGCATCCGCACGTCGTAGACGCGACCGGCGGACGATTCGGTGAACTCGATCGGGCCGACGAAACTCCGCAGTCGGGGGCTCGTGAACGGGAGATTGAAGGCGGCGGCGCCGATCGGCCGTCCCGAGGCGTACAGGCCGCGAAGCCGTTGGTCGAAGCCGGTCACCGGGCGGTCGAACGTCACCCGGAACGAATCGATCCCCGTGAACTCGATGGACGCCGTCGGCTTTTGCCGATCGAAGGTGATGGTCGTGGAGCCTGCCACCGCGCCACTCGTCGCGGTGGCGCGGATCACCTGCGTGCCCTCGGGGATCGCGACGCGACGGCTCACGAAGGACCAGGCACCACGCCCGTTCGCCCTCACCGTGCCCAGCGTGGGACCTCCGTCGAGGGCGAGCGTGACCGTGGTCAGGGGGGCGGCGGTTCCCGTGAAGCGGGGCGCGACGGCGCTCGTGACGGCGTCGCCCTTCACGCCGCTGTCCGAGCACGCACACAGCTGGATGGTCGGGACGGACGCGGTCGAGACCTGTGTCGGCGCAGCCACGCCCGGCACCGCCGACACGACGGCCATCGCCGCACGGTGCTCCAGGCCCTCGATTCCCAACCGGCCCCGTGACTCGTCCTTCCGGCTCCGCCGCATGAAACGTTGCATGGTTCGCATTCTTCCTGAGGAACCCCCTGAACATAGGACGATCAACGGCTGCGTCGCAAGTTTTCGGATTCGCCGGCCCGGAGTCCGCCCTCTTCCGGCGTCACCGCCTCCAGAGGAGCTGGAGCGAGAGGCCGAGGCCGTCGTCGAACGTGACCACGTCGGTGCGGCCCGACGAGAAGTTCGTGCCCTGGAAGAGCGTGCGATCGAAGATGTAGGAGGCCGTGGCCTCCAGCGTGAAGCCGCGGCCGAGCGTCTGCTCCACGCCCACCGCGGCCCGCTGGTCGAACACGAAGAACCGCTTGTCGTCCTGCAGCCGGTCGGCGAGGAAATAGATCTCGGTGTCGCTGCGGTAGAAAGCCAGCAGGGCGAGCGCGTCGGCGAGGCGGCGGCGGGCCGTGGCGTTGAAGTTTACGAGCGGGAAGTAGTTGGCCGTGAACGTCCAGTCGTCGGTGGGCCGCCATTCGAGGGCCGGGGGCAGGCCGATCTTGGCCTCGAAACGGTCGCTCGGTCGCCAGGCATACGCGATGCCCGGCAGTGGATACGGGAGCTGCGATGTGGGCGAGTAGAACAGGCTGAAGCTCCACTCGTCGTTGGCCCGCCCCGCAGGGCGGTTGTAGAAGCCGACGGCCATGAGCGTGAGATCGCGGGTGGCGGCATACGGCCGATCGCTCGCGGTGCCGAAAAGAAACGTGCCGCCGATCGAGCCGCCATCGGCCAGCGGCCGAACGTGCATGAACCCCGTCTCCACGAGCCACAGCTGGTCGGGAATCGGCTGCCCCGAGTCGGGCAGCACGGCGGCGGTGGCGAGTTCGAGTCGGCCGAACTTCGCGATCGCCAGCCAGAGCGGCCGGCCCTCCGCGGGCACGCCGATCGGCACGGCCACGCGGGCGAATTGGGCGTTCACCGCCAGTTCGTCGGCCTGGCCATCGACGGCGACGGGCGGCGCCCAGAAGCCGCCGATCGAGACGGGCGCTGCGGCGCCGAAGGGGCCGCCGCCACGGCGGCGAGGCATCGGGGCTGCGGGATCGGCGTCGGAGATCGGTTCGTTGGCGAACGTGTCTTCTTCGAGGTTGAACTCGATCGGGGGCAGGAACGCGACGCGGTCGTCGGGGGGCGGAGCCGGTTGCGCCGCGGCGCACGCCGACAGGAGGCCGCTCGTGAGCCCGAGGATCGCGATGATGACCGAAGGGCGCAGCGACACGCGGAGGCTCCACATCCTCCGCCGGCGGTGGCGGAGGGGGATGTGTAGGGGGTTCCGGCGGGCCGGTGAACGCCAATTCAGAAGTGACTCGATTTCCCCGGCGTCCAGCCTCGCCGCCGGCCGCAGGGGATGGTGAAGACCGGGTATGCTCCGACGGCGAGCGACCGGATTCAGGCGCTCATTCGATTTCCTGACCTGAAAGGACACCGGGCCGATGCCGCAGTGTCAGATCGAGGCGGGGAGGCCGGCAAGCATGCCCGCGTCAGCCGCGCCAGGCCCGCGGGCGGACGACGTTGCGGGCCAGGCCGACCGCCTCCAGAGCCCGGATGACCCACCACGCCATGTCGAACTCCCACCAGCGGTGGCCGTGGGCCGCCGAACGCTGATCCGCGTGGTGGTTGTTGTGCCAGCCCTCACCGTGCGAGAAGAGGGCGATCAACCAGTTGTTGCGGCTGTTGTCGGTGGTCTCGTAGTTGCGGTAGCCCCACGTGTGGGTCACCGAGTTGACGGCCCACGTGCCGTGCAGCACGAGCACCGTGCGGACCACCACGCCCCACACGAACATGCTCGCGGCCATCTGGGTGGCGCCGGTCATCGTGCGCGTGGTCGCCCATCCGATCGCGAACCCCAGGGCCGTGAGCACCAGCGCGTGGACCGCGTACACGGTGAACCACGACTGCCCCCGCTCGAGTTGGAGGTAGAACGGATCGCGGAGCAGGTCGCGGACGTAGCGCTCGAAGCAGTTGACGTTGCGATGGTCGCGGCTGCGGACGAGCACCCAGCCGACGTGCCCCCAGAGGAAGCCGGCCAGCGGTGAGTGTGGGTCGGGCTGGTGGTCGGATTCCTTGTGGTGAATCCGGTGGATGGCGACCCACCGGGCGGGCGAGTCCTGGAGCGTGCACATGCCCAGGACGGCCAGCGTGTGCTCGAGCCACTTCGGGCAGTCGAAACCGTGATGGGTGAGGAGCCGGTGATAGCCGATGTTGATGCCGAGCATGCCGAACACGAAGTGCCCGAGGATGCCGGCGACGACCCCCGTCCAGCTGAAGAACCAGGGCACGAAGGCCAACAGCGCGAGCAGGTGGATGGTCAGGAGCGCGGCCGCATAGCGCCACTCGATCTGGACCGGCTGCGAGGCCGCGGGGATGTCGATCGATCCGACGTGCGGCGCGTCGTGTTCGACGGCCACGCCGCACTCCGGTTCAACGCCGACATCCGCCAAGCCTGACGCCATGTATGCCTCCACTTCTCTTGCGAGACTAATCAGCGACGGGGCCGGTGTCGAAAGCGCGTGCTGGGGCTGGGATTCCAGCCAGTTCTTCGCCCCGGGCCGGAGGGCCGCGGTCACGTTCAGCCGCTTCGACGCCGCACGGCGGGGGCAGGTCATGTCGGCACCTGTCGCCGAGTTCGTGGAAGCGCGATATGGTTGTTTGAAGGCGGGATAATATGAGTTCACCAAGATGGAGATCACGTGGATCAGCTGCGGGGTGTGCAGGTTCGTCGGGCGGCACGCGACGATACCCGCACGGTGATCGAGGTCATCGGCGATGCCTTTCGGGATGATCCCGTCCTGAGTTGGCTCATCCCCGATCCGGAGCGCCGCCACGACGTGATGGCGCGCTACTTTCGGCTGGCCGTCATGGACCTGTACCTGCCACATGGGCAGGTCTACCTGACCGACGACGCCTCAGGAGCCGCGGTCTGTCTGCCTCCCGGGCCGCCTGCCGGCGTCCTCCCGACCCTCGCCGAGCTTGGTCTCGCCTGGCATTTCTTCCGGGCCTGTGGTTTTCGAGGGCTGCTGCGCGTCAACACGCTCCATGCGGCGTTGCGGGCCAATCGCCCGACGGAACCGCACTTCTACGTGCATGCGTTGGGCGTGCGACGAAACCAGCAAGGCCGGGGCGTCGGCTCGGCCCTGCTGCGGCAGGTCACGGAGATCTGCGATCGGCGGCGATGCCCCGCATACCTCGAGAACAGCAACGAGCGAAACCTGGCACTCTACGAGCGGCACGGGTTCAGGCCTGTCCGCGAGTGGCACGTCCCCGGCGGCGGGCCGCCGATCTGGTTCATGGCACGGAATCACCGGCGGGGCGAGGCGAGTTGATGGGCAGGAGCGTCGCCCCGCTGACCACTCCGGCCACGGCGTCAAACCCCGAAGGTTCTCCCGCTGAATGTGGCGACTCTGAAGGGGGGCAGGTCAGTGTTGCTGGAAAGCCTATCCTGCGGTTGTCCACAATCGCCCTCTTGGGAACGATGATGAAGACGCTTCCGGTTGTGAGCCTGCTGTTTCTGCTCTGCCTGTGTTCCTCGAACCGCGTTCGCGCAGTGGAATGGGACTCTTGTGATCGTCGCTCGAAGCTCGTGATGGACGCGGCGCTCGCGGACCCAGCGAAGCTGACGGGCGGCTCGCCGATGCACTTTTGGGTGGCGCAGCGGTTGTTTGAGACCGGCGGCAAGGAGCGGGCGCTGGGGATTGTTCGTGCCGGGATGAAACGCGCACGGGCGTTCATCGAGAAGCGAGAGTCCATGCATCATGAGAACATCGGCTACAACGGATTCATCTATTGGGCCGCGCTCAATTGCTACGTGCATTGGCATCAGGACTTCGACGCGGAGTTGCTCGAGGACTACCGCTACGTCTTCACGCACGCACGCAACTACAAGGGCACGACGAGCAATCTCAGCATGATCCACACGCTGGCGCTGCTGCTGGCGGACAATATCTGGGGTGCGGACAGTCTGCCGAAGGACGGGAAATTCGGCCCGCGCGGCGACAAGGCCATCAAGTGGCTGACCGAGCGTGTCGAGCGCATCGCGAAACGTGGCTCGGGGGAGTTCGCATCCCGGCCCTACATGATTTTCAACGTCGGCACGCTGCTTACGCTCGACAATGATTTCGTGCCCGCCGAGCTGCGAAAGAAGGCGGCAATGGCATATGAAATGAGCATCGCGCACGGCGCGGCGACCTGGCTGCGCGGGCACTGGGCGGTGCCGAGCGGGCGCAGTTATCCCGACCAGCTCACGCAGCAGCCGACCGGCAGCGCGGCTTTGCTGTGGACGTATTTCGGTGGTGTGACTCCAAGGCTCGATGCGGGCACCGCGGCCATCTTTTCTGCCGGAGAAAAATTCCGTCCCCATCCCCTCGTCGTGAAGGCCGCGACGGATCGCAGCCAGCCGTACGTCTGCCGCAGCCGCTTCGATGGCGACAGGCAATTTCAAACCACTTTCATGAACAAAACGTACGCCGTCTTCAGCACCGCCGTGTTGCCCGGCAGCAACGTGTGGGGCCAGACCTATCCCTATGGCGTGATGTGGGACGAGCCTGATGTGGAGCGCGGCAGTCACTTGTGGCTCACCGTGCCTGCGGAGGATGAGAAGAAACTGGGCTTTCATACGCACGGCATCAACGGCCGCGCCGTGCAGTTTGCCCAGCGTCGCGGCAGCTTCGTGATGGTCGCGCCGCATCTCGACGACCCGAAAAACAAATATCCGTATGTGCTCGGCTACATCCCTGGAGGCTGGCGGGCGATGACGAACGACAGCGCGGCGAGCGGCCACATCTTCCTGCACTACGGCAGCGTGATGATTGCGATCAGCGCGTCTCAGAAGTTCGAGTGGCATCCACAGTCCGGGGTTCTGTGCGGCAGCCCGCGCAGGGCGGACTCCGAATTTCGAGTCAGGGCCAGCTCGATCGCGATGGGCCTCGAAACCGCGCTCCCCTCAGACTTTCCGGGTGATGCGCCGGACGATCAACTCGCCGCCTTCCGAGCGGCGGTCTTGAAACACTCGAGGCTGGAGGTCGCAGAGAAAACAGACGGTGGCGAAGCCGCCGCGACCTTCACCGACCACGGCGGCAATACGATCGAGCGCACATTCGACGGCGACACCCGAATCAATGGCGAGCGCGAGAAGTATGAGACATGGTCTTTGCTTGAGAACCCGTGGATGCACCAGGAGTGGGACGGCAATCTCACGATCTCGGATGGCAGCATCAAGCGGGTCTACAACGTCTCCGACTGGACGATCACCGAGACGCCGTGCAGGTAGCGTCGCGTCGTGGACCCAGGTGGCGGTCGGTTGCCGGGCTTGGCGATACGACCTCCTGGGGAGAGCCCCTGCAACGGCAGAGACCGCGTGCAGGAAGCCGCGCAAAAAAACAGCCGGCAGAGCCCATGCAGGCAATCCTGTTCGGCACGGCGATCGCCGTCCTGTGGGGCAAGCGTCTCGCTTGCCGTACGACAGGCTCCAGCCTGTCATGCTTTCCCTCGACGCGCCCAATCCGGCTCGGGGGCACCCCGTACCGTTTCGCCGGACGTTCGTTGCGCCCATCCTGGGCTTCACTCACTCGACTCCGACGGCGCTTCGCCATCCTGGCTCCGCTTGTCTACGTACGCCGGCTCCACGGTCGGGGTGACCCCGAGCCTCCCTCTTTCAGTTGAGGAGGCTCGGGGCTGCCGGTGCCCCGGCGCCGGGCTCTGGAAGCAAGCGCAGCCAGGATGGCGAAGCGCAGCGGACAGGCAGAGAGCGGTGGCCACGATGGCAATCCTGTTCGGCACGAGATTTGCGCATCGGATCTGACGGTGATTGCGAAGATAGGGAACTTGCGCTCTGGTCCTGATGGCGTTATCGTGCCGCCATGGCCGGACGTAGGAAGCGTGAGATCCG
>Ga0214917_10003811_pt1 | contig 17193 bp, 17 predicted proteins | sample LL_1208_BB_MetaG_FD_177983 | JGI IMG/M metagenome (GOLD analysis project Ga0214917, IMG submission 177983) | Freshwater microbial communities from Lake Lanier, Atlanta, Georgia, United States - LL_1208_BB | ecosystem: Environmental > Aquatic > Freshwater > Lake | place: USA: Georgia | collected... | reverse complement strand
GCAGATCAACAACCCGCTTTTCCAGGTCCCGCATCTGTTCGAGTTTGCGGCGGATGGAAGTGGCCTCCGCGGAGACTTTTTGCGCCTTGCTGGTGTCATTCCAAAAATCCGGGGCGGCCATCCGGCCGTCGAGTTCCTTCAGCTGGGCTTCAAGCTTGGTCGGGTCAAAGAAACCTCCGCAACTCCCGCAAGCGGGAGTCCACGGAGGTCAAATCAACGGTTTCAGCCGGAAGGTTCATCAAAGAAAATCCTGCCTGTTCCGGCAGTCCGGCTCAAGCGGCTTCCCGACGGAGGCCCAGGCCCAACCCCACCCACACGATGGAAATCCACACCGGCCACTCCCCCCAGCGGGTGTAGAACGTGGCCAGCGGTTCCATCAACTCCAACTCGCCTCGTATAAAACCCGGATCCCGGACGGATCCGATGGCCGGATCCCTGACTTCGGCGGTGATGACCCCGCGCGGATTGATCAGGGCAGTGACCCCGTCGTTGGTGGTTCGCAGCAAAGGCAGTCGGGTTTCCACCGAGCGGAATCGCGCGTTTTCCAGATGCTGGCGGGATCCGGCGGAGGCACCGAACCAGGCATCGTTGGTCAGGTTGACCAAAAGGTGCGGAAGTTTTTGGGCCGCCCGCCGTACCACCCGCGGCACGGAATCCTCAAAACAGATCAGCGGCGCCACGCGAACTCCGAGCGGATCCATCGTCAAAAGTCCGGCCTCCTTCCCGGGGGTCAGGTCGCCCCCGGGCGGAACCAGTTTCCGCAACCACGGAAGAAAATCAGCCATGGGAACATATTCCCCCATCACCACGAGGTGATTCTTATCATAGACGTCCGGGGACTTTCCCTCCGGACCCTGGAACAGCACTGCGCAGTTGAAGGTCTCCGGTCCACGCACATCGAGGGAACCGGCCAACAGGGCCCGCGCACCCATTCGGCGCGCGGCTTGGATGGCGGCCTGCAGATCCGGTTCCTCGCGCCACCCCGTGCCGGCCAGACTCTCCGGCCAGACCAGCAAATCCACCGGCCCGCCTCCCGTCAGGGCAAGCTCACTCCATTTCCTCAGCTCCTCCGCCACATGGGACACCTTGGCCGATCGCCAGGGATCCTGCGGGACGGAAGGCTGGATCGCCGCATACCGCAGCGTGATGACCGGCTCCGGCATCGGACGCAAGAGAGAGCGGGCTCCGTAAACCATGGTCACTCCCACCACGACCACCCCCGCGGTAAAATCCCATCTCGGCCGCCACTTTTGCGACCCGCGAATTTCCAACTCAAAACGCCGGGCCGTCAGGGTCAAGGTCAGACCGGCGAACGCCACCACCCAAGAAACCAACCCCACTCCGCCCAGATCCGCGACTTGGGCGATGAGAAGCAGGTCTCCCTGCGAAACTCCCAAAGAGTTCCAACCAAATCCGGACAAGACGACTCCCCTCAACCACTCCGTCACTGCCCAGGCGGAGGCCCCCAGCAAGGCATGCCGGATATTTCCGATACTCGTCATCCGTTCGGGATCGGAACCGGAAAAACGAACCCACAAAGCAAACCAAAAGGCGGGATAGATCGCGAGGTACGCGCTCAGCACCGCCCAACCGGAAATCGTCACCGTCTGCAGCCAACTCAGGCTGGTGAGAAAGTGGCTGAACCCGAAAAACCACCCGAGAACCCAGGCATCCCTCAGGTCCGGTGTTTGACGCTCACCGTAATAGGCGATGGGAATGAGCCCGATCCATCCGGCCACCGGTTGGGAAAAAGGAGCAAAACCGAGCGTGAGGATCAGTCCGCTGCCCCCGGCGCATAACCAGCCCGTGATGGGGACGCCGAGAAGATTCCGGACGCTGCGCATCTCCTTTTCTCCTCGCGAAGAGGGGATCCGTCAACGCCGACCCGGCTTGTCTCCGGCTTCCGCCTGCTCTTACCTCAGGGGGTGATTCCGGCAAAACTCCGCGATGCGCTTTGGAAATTCTTCCTTATCTGGGCGGGAATCGGCCTCCTGGCCGTCACGTTCCGGCTCACCCCGACCTCGGTTGAGTCCACCCCCCTGCCCGGGTGGTTGCGGTCGTTCGTGGGTCTTTGCCTCCGGCACGGAGACTTCGTCTCGATGGTGCTCGCCTCCGCCCACGTTTATTTTTCAGCCGTAGACCGGCTGGGACTCAGGCAGGCCCGCATGACCGCGGCGGTCATCCTGGTGGCCTCGGGAATCCTGGAAAGCTTCGGCACCCTGACCGGGATCCCCTTCGGCAGTTACACCTATACCGATGCCTTCGGACCACGCCTTGGCGGAGTGTTGCCCATCGCCATCCCCCTCGCCTGGTTTGCGGTGGTGGCGGGAGCCAACCTCACCCTCAGCCAGTATTGGCATGGAGCCACCCGGGCGCCGCTGGCCATCGCCACGGGAGCGTTCGCCCTTTTTTTTGATTATCTGATGGAACCCTTTGCCTATGCGATCCGAGGCTACTGGATCTGGGCCGGCCACGTGGTTCCGCCGCAAAATTATTTCTCCTGGTTCATTTTCAGTGCGATGATGGCGTGGATCACACCGGTCCATGCCGCCCCCTCCAGGAAGGCCGATCCCCGCCCCGCCATTACCCTGGCGATCATGCTGGGCCTGTTTCTGGCGGCCCGGATTTCTCACGGGATCTGATCAGAAGCAGCCCGCCATCCGACGCACCAGCACAGCGGCACCGCGGGCCATTTTTTGGCCCAAGGTCAGGCCATGCCGACGGGAAAAGACGTCATATCCCGATGATTCGATGGGATCCAGAATCCCGGCGTAGAGCTCCCGCATGAGCCACGTGGCCAGCCGCGGCCCCCCCGCAGCCAACTGCCCAATACCCGGTTCCGATTTCCGATACTGCTCCCGAGCCCTGGCCACCTGAAACTCCATAAACGCCTTCCATCGGCCCGAAGGTCTTCCCTGCAACAGCGCCTCCCTTTCAACGCCGTATTCCTCCCGCTCCTTCGCCGGCAAATAGATCCGGCCGGCGGCGGCATCTTCCGCCACGTCACGCAGGATGTTAGTCAACTGCATGCCCCGCCCCAGATCGAGGGCGCGCGGCTCGGCCGTTTCGTCCTCCAAACCAAACACCCGCATCATCATCAGACCCACCGTGCCGGCCACACGATAGCAGTACAGGTCGAGTTCCTCCCACGTCCGCAGGTCCACGGGCCCGGCGTCGCCCGCCACGCCCACGGCCAGATCCTGAAACCATTTCCTCTGAATCTTTTTTCGCTCCGCCGTTTCCCGGAACGCCGGCATCCACTCCTCCCCCGGCCGGTTTCCACCGGAGCCGAAGGCGCGTTCCAGAATTTCCCCCGCCACTTCCGGACGCATGCTCTCTCCCCGGCCGGCCGCCCGGTCAATCGCGTCATCAATCGAGCGGCAACAGGCATAGACGGCGTAGGCATCCCGTTGCACCGCCGGGCCCAGCACATGGGAGGCAAAATAAAAGGTGCGTGCGTGCTCGCGGGTGACGGCGCGGGCCGCGGCGTGCGAGGCGAAGAGATCGGGCGAAAGAGCCGGGGGCAACGGACTAACTGGTACGGACGGATTGCCGCACCCATCCGATCGCCTGGGAAACGGAATCCTGCTCTCCCGGGCTCAGGTGGGATCCGACCAACAAGGAGGAGGCCTCCTCAAAGAGGAGCCGGCAACGCTCCTGCATGGCGGGGATCGCCCCCGATTTGCGGATCAAATCCTGCACTTTCGAAATGGAGGAGTCATTGCGGGCGGGGTTCTGGAGACACATCTGGAGGAAAGACCGGTCCACCTCGCCAAGCCTTTCGTAGGCCTCGCGCACCAGCAGGGTTTTTTTGCCCTCCAGCAAATCAGTCGGAAGAAGTTGGTCCCGGCTGTCGAAATGGGAGAATTCCAGGAGATCATTCTGAATCTGGAAGGCCAATCCCAAGGGTTCCATGACCAGCGCGAGATCCTCCTGCTTTTCCGGTCCAGCCCCGGCCAGAATTGCCCCCAACACGCTCGGGGCCTCAAAGGTGTAGCGGGTGGTCTTGAGCAGATACGTACGCTCGATTTCCTGGGCGGTGACCCTACCAATGTCGCGGGATCCGAGAAGAATATCAAAGATCTCACCCACACCGGTGTCAGTGATGTAGGAAAGGAGTTTTTTCAGGGCAGCGGAACGATGACTCTCCATAAACGAGGTGCCCTGCAGGGTTTCAACCGAAAGGGCAAAAAGAAGATCACCCACCACCACCGACACCCCGTGACCGGTACGTTCCGCCGTACTCAGGGGTCCCAGCCTCTGCTCCACCAGTTTGTGAAAGGTGGGGAGGCCGCGGCGTTTTTCGGAGCGATCAATCAGGTCGTCGTGCACAAGCACAAAGGCATGCAACAGTTCCAGGGAAAGGGCCGCGGCCAGCACGGATGGGTCATTTACCTGTTTCTGACCACCTAGGCCGCGATAAGTCAGGGCAAACAGCAGGGGTCGGATCCTTTTTCCCTTCCGTCCGACAAACTCACACATGTCAAAGTAGACCGGCTCAAACATCTCCCCGTAGTCGTACCGCTCCTTTTGACGGTGAAAAAAGGCCTGGATTTCCCGCTCCAACAGAGAGGGAAGCGTTTCAATTTCGTGGCGAAGGGAGAGTTCCATGGGAGGCATTACGAACCTTGGGAGCCCCTTCGCCAACGGGAAAAGAAAAAGTTATTCATATCGAATATTCGCTGCCTTTGGGGCGTTCCGATTTCGGGATAACCTGAAGTGCGGCGTGCTCGGCAAACACCAGATGATGGGCCGGCACGCTCTTGGTCAAGAAGACTCCGCCACCGACCGTGCTTCCTTCCCCCACGACCGTTTCCCCGCCTAAAATGGTGGCCCCCGGATAGATCGTGACCCGGTCCTCGATGGTCGGATGACGTTTCCGGCCCCGCAGGGATTCGGCACCGCTGACCGAACGCGCCCCGAGGGTGACTCCGTGGTAAATTCTGACTTCCCGCCCGATCTCCGTGGTTTCCCCGATTACGATGCCGGTGCCGTGATCGATGAAAAAGGACGGGCCAAGGGTGGCTCCGGGATGAATATCGATTCCCGTCCGGCTGTGAGCCCATTCCGTCATCATCCGCGGCAGGAGAGGAACACCCAGAAGATAGAGTTCGTGGGCCATCCGCTGGACGGCAATCGCCTCAATGCCGGGGTAAGCCAGAAGAATTTCCTCCACATTGCGGGCGGCCGGATCGCCGGTCATGACCGCCTCGACATCCGTTTTCAACACCGCCCTGACCGACGGAATCCGCGAAAGGAAAGAACGGACCTTGGACTGCACCGACTCCCCGCCCCCGCCTTTGGGAAGGCTTTTGGTCATCTCTTTCTCCAACGCCTTCTCCAGCGATCCCAGAAGCTCGGTGATCGCGGGGCCCAGTTCCCGCCCCTCGAGATGGTCCCCGTCGTAAAATCCCGGAAAAAGGAGATGCAAAAGATCCTCGGTCATGGCGGCCACGGCCGCTTTGGAAGGAAGTTGGGCCGCCCCCAGATGGTTGATGGCCCCCAATTCCGCATAGGACCGGGCCATCTCCGAGGTCAATGGATGGTGCGTGCTCAAACGTGAAATCCTAGCGGAAGGGGGTGCCGTGGGGCAATCCGATGCCAACACCGTTTTTGTTGGGCGGAAGGCCCTTCCGATGGCTCAATCATGGGGTGAAGCCGGAAGTGTTTACCCCCGCCAGCCTTCCTTCCCCCACCCCGGGACGATTGCGCTACGGAGTCCTTGGGTTCCCAGTGGCTCACTCTCTTTCTCCGTCCATGCAGGAAGCGGGTTTTCGCGCGCTCGGCATCCAAGCCGAATACCTGCGGGTGGAAATTCCCGGCCAAGAATTGGCCGGGGCCATCCCCGCGCTGCGTCAGGCCGGTTTCCAAGGATGGAACTGCACCTTGCCCCACAAGGAGGCGATGTTCGCCCTTTGTGATGCGGTGGATGCCACGGCAAAGGAGTCCACGTCAGCCAACACCGTAGTCGCTTCAAAAAATGGTCTGCGCGGTTACAGCACGGATGCGGATGGCTGGGAAGATGCCGTGGCGGAGCGCTGGAAGCTTAACCTGGCTACCCAGAGAATCCTGATCCTTGGTTGCGGCGGCGTGGGCCGCACCCTTGCCATCCGTCTGGCCCAAAAAGGCTGTCGCGGCCTCATCTTGGCCAACCGAAGCCCGGAAAAGGCGGCACGGTTACGGAAGGAAATTCTCCCAACCGCCAAAAGCATCATTTCCGTGATCGATTGGAATCAGGAAAATTTTAAAAAAACCACCCTGGAGACTGATCTGGTGATTCAAGCCACCTCCCTGGGATTGTCCCCCACGGATCCTCTGCCCTTGCCCGAAGGTTGCCTTCGTACTGGCCTGAGGATTTTTGACACAGTCTATCGGAAAGATTTCACCCCGTTGATTCGTCTGGCCCGGTCCCGCGGCGCCGATGCGGTGGATGGGCTGGGGATGTTGCTCCATCAGGGCGTCCGGGCCCTTGCTATCTGGACCGGGCGAGCCGCTCCGGTTTCCGCCATGCGACAGGCCCTCGAAAAGGAGGCTGGACGGCCCTTATGAACCCCTGGATCGAAGCCGCCGCTGTGTTTGTGTTTGGATCCTGCGTGGGTTCTTTTCTGAATGTCTGTATCCTCCGCTGGCCCTTGGGTCTCTCCATTGCTCATCCTCCCTCGCGTTGCTCGGCCTGCGGCTTGAAAATTCCGGCAGCCTTGAATCTTCCGATTCTTGGATGGGTCTTTCTGCACGGCCGGGCCCGCTGTTGTGGAGCACATCTGGATTGGCGCTACCCGCTGGTGGAAAGTCTTACGGCAACTCTATTCACGGTTCTTTGGTTTATTTATCCACCCAAACTTTTCTTTGCCTACGCCGTGCTCACGGCGGGCTTGATTGTCGCCTCCGGCATCGATTTTGATCACTTGGTCATCCCAGACGGTTTGACCATGGGAGGCGTCGTCCTGGGAATTTCCGCCAGCTACCTCCTGCCCGAGCTTCAGGGAAAAACTAATCCCACCGATGCCATGATTCGCTCGGTGCTCTCGGCGGCGTTGGGTGGAGGATTGCTTTTTCTTTTGGCAAAAACCGCCTCGTGGTTTCTGCAAAAGGAAGCCATGGGCATCGGGGATGCCAAACTTTTGGCCGGATTGGGCGCTTTTCTCGGTTGGAATTCCCTGCCTTGGATTTTAGCAATCTCCTCGATCCTCGGAACATGCGTGGGATTGGCCATGATTTTTCAAAGAAAGCAAAAGCTTGGGGTCAAACTTCCATATGGGCCTTATCTGGCCTTGGCGACTATTGTATGGCTTTTGGGGGTCAAATTTTTAATTTAAAAACATCTTTGGAATAACACGTCCTATTTTTGGTTAAAGCATTATTCAACAAACGTTTATACAACTACATATTTAGCCTTAATTACCACCAAATTGGGTTCTGATAGATAGACAGAAGGTCAAAAAATCTCCTGTATATGGGGGATGCGGAAAGTCCTGAACTCAACATCTTGGGCATATAGTTTTGTAGTTTGGGTTTTTTGCAATTTTTCCTTTTGCTTAGGTTCCTCATCCCCATCCCTCTCCCTGCAGGAAGACGGTTCCTTGGTTGTGCAAAATGGGAGCGGATCCTCCTCTGAAATTGTTAAACAGGGCACTCCCCGCCAATCGGTTCTGATTGCCGGGAACAATTGCAACGTCAGCTACGGTTTTAATTCCAAAGGCAAAAAGGTGATCTTATTGAGTTCCCCATCAAGCTCCACGAATGCCGTAACTTTTACGCTGGGCGGAAAGCAAATCACCGTTCCACCGAAATCAGCCCTGCGAATCACTCTAAACGAGTCCAACGGAATCGAAAAAATGGACGGAAATCCCGCCGAAACTGTCCAGTTTCAACCCATTCCGGGAGCCGGCCAAAGCGGGGAAAGTTCGGATCTTTCCCACTCCTTATCCCAACCCCCGCCAACCCAAACGTCACCGGTGCCCTTGACCTCCCCCAAGGATCTGAGCTCCCAGGAAGCTTTTGCCAACCTGGCATCACCAAAAACATCGTCATCGTTGGACGCTTCGACCCCGCCCTCCGCCTCCCTGGAAAATACCGGGGATCAGGATCCGCTTTTCCCGGCGGATTGGCCGGGCAAACTTTTGGTGGCCCCCATCCCAGAAAATCAGATGGAGGAAGAAAAATTTTATGTCCGTACGGAGTTCGGCCCCAGATTCGTCAGTTCCATGAACTTTGTTTCCGTTTCCGGACCCAATTCCGCGGTCACAGCCTACAATCAAAAGGAGATTGCGTTTAGCACGGGATACCGCCAGGACCTTGACCTCGGCGTCTGGTTGACCGACTGGTTCGGTTTGGCCATTGAAACAGGTTTTGCACTCAATGCGGTTCGGGGAAACACCGAAGGAATGTCCGTCTCGAGCACCACCTTCTGGACAATCCCCCTACTTGCTCAGCTCTGCTTCCAGTACCCCAACGATTCCGGTTGGTATCCATTTATCAATTTTGGATTCGGAGGTGGGTGGACGGTCTTTAAGGTGGGCGGGATCAACTATTTGCCCGGCGTTCCCCAGCTTTCTGGCACCGGAAACTCCGTCAATAACGCCTATCAGATTGCCGCCGGTGTTCGCTATCGCCTTTATCAAGATTTGAGTATCAACCTCGTCTACAAGTTTTACGGAAATAACCAAGCCAACATCAATCTCGATAACGGGGTTCAGGCCACCTTGGGTTCTCCGGTAACCCAATCCGCCGAAGTTGGTTTAAATTTTGCTTTTTAACCGGTTTTAACGACTGCCCATCTGGGCGCGGTCCCGAAGATAGTGATCGGCCAACACCAACCAGGACATCGCTTCCACCATCGGCACGGCACGGGGTAGAACACAGGGATCATGTCGCCCCCGAGCCTTTAGCTCGGCCGACTTCCCCTTCACATCCACCGTTTTCTGGGCCTTGGAAATCGTCGCCACCGGTTTGAATGCCACGCGGAAAACAATGTCCTCCCCGTTGCTGATTCCACCCTGCACCCCTCCGCTCCGGTTGGTGCGCGTCCGCACCCGCTTCCCTTCCATATAAAATTCGTCGTTGTGCTCGGAACCGCGCAACCTCACCCCGAAAAAGCCGGAGCCGATCTCAAATCCCTTGCTGGCCGGCAAGCTCATCATCGCCTTGGCCAGATCCGCCTCCAATCGATCGAACACCGGCTCACCCAATCCGATCGGACAGCCCTTGATCACACACTCCACAATCCCTCCGACCGAGTCTCCCTCAGAACGCACCCGCTCAATCAACTTGACCACCTCGGCTGCCTCTTTCGCATCCGGCCAACGCACCGGGTTGGATTCCACCTCCCGATACGACACCCCAACTGCCGGTGCACGCGCCGTGATCGTACCCACCTGCCGCACAAAGGTGGTCATCCGGAGTTTGGGTGCCAGTTGCCCAAACATTTTTTTGGCGATCGAACCCCCAATCACCCGGCCGATGGTCTCGCGTGCGGAGGTTCGGCCCCCGCCCTGCCAATTGCGGATCCCGAACTTGGCTTGGTAGGTGTAGTCCGCATGGCTCGGCCGGTACATCGTCTCCATCTCCCGGTAGGCCTCCGGCCTCGCATCCTCGTTGCGTACCCACACGGAAATCGGGGTGCCCAGCGTCTTCCCGCCGAACACCCCGGAAAGAATCTCGCAGCGATCGGCCTCCTTCCGGGGCGTCACAATCTTGCTTTGGCCGGGCCGGCGCCGATCCAGATCCGGCTGAATATCGTTCTCCGCAAGGGGGATTTGGGGCGGACAGCCATCCACGACGGCACCTACCCCGCCGCCGTGGGACTCACCCCACGTCGTCACCCGATACAGATGCCCAAACGTATTGGCCATGTCTGATCTTGCCCCGAAATCTCTTCCAACCCAAGCCTGCGAATGCCCCTTCTCGCTCTTTGGACCGGCCCCTGCCAAGATGGCTTCATGTCGAAAGTTCCCGGCCATCTTTGGCTCCTCGGACTAAGCGGATCAGGAAAAAGCACGGTGGGGGAAATTTTGGCCCGTGAACTTCACTTACCCTGGCGGGATACGGATGCCGAGATTACCCGGGAAGCCGGCGTGGACATTCCGAAAATTTTTCAAACCGAGGGAGAAGAAGGATTCCGCAACCGGGAAAGCCGGATTTTGGGCAGGATTTCAACCGGCCCCACTTCGGTGGTTTCCTGCGGTGCGGGGATCGTCATGCGGCAAGCAAACCGGAACTTGCTGGCCTCCGCCGGCCTCCGAATCTACCTGAAAACGGATCCGGCCACCTTGGTGCGCCGCCTCCACGCCGCCCAGGACCGCCCCCTCCTGGCGGGGGGTTCCCGCGAAGAAACCCTCTGCCGGCAACTGGGCCAACGCGCCTTGTTTTATGAAGAAAGTGAAATTCAAATTGATGTCTCTGCCCTCCATCCCCAACAAACAGCCGCCGCCATCCGGGAGCGCCTGCCTGCCCCGTGGTCCCGCTAAACGCAAACCAGATCCTCCGTCAGGTAGCCGACCGGATCGGGTTGGATGCTTTCGGCATCTCACCGGTGCGGGCCCCCACCCATGCACCAGACTTTTATCAGTGGTTGGCCCAATCGTTTCAGGGAGCCATGGACTGGATGGCTCGCAACCCACACATTCGCGCCGATCCCCAGGCCTACGACCCCAGCGCTCGTTCTCTCCTGGTCGCCGGGCTGTCCAGCCGGCAAACCAGCCCGGCCCTGCCCCGGGGACGTATCGCCGCCTACGCCCAGGGTTCCGACTACCATGATGTACTCCGGGAAAAACTTGAATCCCTTGCCCAGGAAACCATCCAAAAATGGGGAGGAAAATTCCGAGTTTGCGTCGATTCTTCCCCGCTCCTGGAAAAACCCCTGGCCGCCCTTGCCGGAGTCGGTTGGCAGGGGAAAAACACCCTCCTGATCCACCGCCAACACGGACCTTGGCTCCTGTTGGGATGTCTCCTGACAGACCTACAACTTCCAACTGACCAACCGGACTCGGACCACTGTGGTAGCTGTACCCGTTGCCTCGATGCTTGTCCGACCCGCGCCTTTCCCCGTCCCTACGTGCTGGACGCTCGCCGCTGCCTGGCTTACCTCACCATCGAAAACCCCGGCCCGATTCCCGAGGAATTTCGCCCGCTTCTCGGAGACCGTCTATTCGGCTGTGATGAGTGCCTCGAGGTCTGTCCTTGGAACCGCCACGCCCAAAACTCCCGGGAAATGAAGCTTACTCCCCGGCCTCGTCCCGATCTCCGGGAAATGCTTACCTGGGATGATCAGCGTTTCCGCTCGGAATTCCGTGGTACGCCAGTATTTCGGCTCAAACGAAATCGATGGCTGCGAAACATCAGCGTGGTCTTGGGCAACATCGGGACCGCGGAGGACCTAGCCGCCTTGGAAAAAGCCTCCCAAGAAGCCGATCCCCTTGTGCGGGAACATGCCCACTGGGCCGTTCAGCGGATCCGCGGTCGCACCGCAACTTAGGGATTAGACGGCGTCGACGGAAGACTCCCGGATTTTTTACCTTCCTCCTTCTGCGTTTGGGGCAAAAGGGTCTGGAGTTCGCTGGTCTTGGTCTTGCCGTCTTGTTCGGGAATTTTTTCCGCCTGTTCCCCGGTCAAATACCCTTTCTCCACCAACGAATCCGCAAACGTCGCGTTGGCATCCGGGGGATAAATACGGTAGGCCGACCCCACAAACTCCATCGCAGCCTCCTTGTCACCTTTGGCAAAGGCTTCGGCTGCCTTCGAAAAATAATAGATCGGACTGGATGGATTCGGTTGCAGGGAGGCGAGGAAGTTATCCGCCTTGGCCTTGTCCTGCCCCAAAAGGTCACAGAGATAGATCTTGTAAAGACCCAGATCGTTTTTGGGCTGGCTGTTGATGAAAATCTGGAAACGCTCGCGCGCCTCCTTGTATTTGTTGTTCAGAAAAAGGACCTCTCCCAAGTTGAACTGCGCCATGGGAAGATCAGGCTGAAGCTTCAAGGCTTCCTCGAAAGCGGCTTGGGCCTTGGGCCAGTCCCTTTGCCGCGTATAAATCGCGCCCCGGAGATTGACGGTGTTGGCTTGTCCAGGTTTCGCCTGTTCTGCCAGATCCAGAAACTTAATGGCATTCTCCAGATCATTGCGGGAAAAAGCCTGCGCTGCCCGGACATACGTGATCTTGAACCTTTCTTCCGGTTCAGCGGGAAGATCATCTGTGCGTTTGACCGCGTCCAATGCGCCAGAGGAGCCACTGGAAGGCTTTTTCCCGCACCCCGCCCAAAGGATAGGCCACACTAACCCGAGGAAACACAAGGCCATGCGCATGGAATTCTTATCCCAGAAGTGTCACATCTTCTCAATCCGATTTTCCCTTTCTTTTCAAAGCCCGGCAATTGAGGCAAATCATGCTCATGAAGTTTCTTGTGACCGGCGGCGCCGGTTTTATCGGTAGCCACCTCGTCCGCCGCCTCTCTGCCCGGGGCCCGGTCACCGTCCTCGATGATTTCTCCTCCGGAAAAAAAGAAAACCTGGAAGGTCTCCCGTGCGCCCTCCTCCACGGCTCCATTCTCGATCCCGCCGCACTCGCCGAGGCCTGCGCCGGCGTCAGTCATGTGTTCCACCTCGCCGCCCTTGTCAGCGTGCCCGAATCCATTTCCCACCCTGCCCGCTGCCACGAAATCAACGTGGAAGGCACACGCCGGGTCCTCGCGGCCGCCACGACGGCGGGTGCCCAACGACTGGTTCTGGCTAGCTCCTGTGCCGTCTACGGAAATGAGCCCACCATGCCGAAAACGGAAACTTCCCCCACCGCACCCGCCAGCCCTTACGCCGAATCCAAGCTCGCCGGGGAAAAACTTTGCACCCAAGCCCAGCTGCCCGCTGTCGCCCTTCGCTTTTTTAACGTCTATGGGCCCCGCCAGGATCCCCGCGGACCGTATGCGGCCGCTGTGCCCAGGTTCCTGGAGGCCGCCCGCGCCGGCATCCCGCTCACCATTTTCGGCGATGGCCATCAGACCCGTGACTTTGTGTTCGTCGAGGACGTCATTGCCGCCCTCGAGCATGCGGCCCTTTCTCCCGCCATGTCGGGGGTCTACAACGTGGCCTCCGGCCGATCCGTCTCCGTTCTCCGCCTGGCTGAACTCATCCTCGCCCTCAGCGGTCTTCGCTCGGAAATCCGGCATGCCCCAGCCCGCCCGGGAGACATTCTCCACTCCTCCGCCTCCATTGAAAAAATCCGCGCCACCGGCTGGACTCCCTCCTTCGATCTCTCCGCCGGACTACAAAAAATCCTCTCCGCCCGCTGACCTATCCTCCTGTTATCCTCCCTCCCAACCTGCCAAGCTAGGTTCATCCAGCCCGGGTGGTGGAATGGCAGACACAAGGGACTTAAAATCCCTTGGGGAGAAATCCCCGTGCGGGTTCGACCCCCGCCCCGGGCACATCAGTTCCCTCCATGACCAAGGCTGAAAACAAAGAAATCCCTGTTGCCTGCCGCGAGGAAACTAACCATTGGATCCTCCTAATGATTGCCCGAGTCCTGAAATTCTATATTCTCCAACAAGATGGCCGACAAAACCCGCATTCTAAAAGAGAACGTACCCGGCAAATGGTACGTCGATGACTCCTGCACACCTTGCCATGTCTGCCTGGAAGAAGCCCCCAAGCTCCTCAAGTACAATGACGACCAGACCTACGTCTACTTCTTTAAACAGCCCGAGACCCCGGAGGAAATCGACGCCGCCCAGCGCGCCCTCGATATTTGCCCCACCGGCTCCATCGGCAACGACAACGCCTAAAATCCCCATGTCCGAAGCCCCCGCGGCCGCCAAGGCCCCCGCCTCTCCCTTTAACCGCAACAACCCGTACGCCTCCCGTCTCCGGGAAAATTCCCGTCTCAACAAATCAGGCTCCGCCAAGGACACCCGCCACATTGTCATCGAGCTCGGCTCCGCGGGCCCCGCCTACACCTGCGGAGACTCTCTTGGCGTGGTCCCTCGCAACCCCGACCGCCTCGTCGACGAGTTTCTCCAAAAACTCGGCCTGACCGGCGACGCCTCCCTCCGCGAAATTCTCGCCGCCACCACCATCCTCAACCGGGTCGGCAAAAAGTTCGTCAAAGCCGTCGCCGACAAGGCCTCCGGTCCCGCTCGCGACAAGCTTCAGGCCCTCTGCGCCGACGAGAAAAAACTTGATGAGTACGTGTTTGACCGTGACGTCGTCGACGTCCTCCACGACGCCCCGGGCGTGAAATTCGACCCTGCCGAGCTCCCCGGCCTCCTCAACAAGATCGCTCCCCGCCTGTATTCCATCGCCTCGTCCCCCGACCACCGTCCCGGCGAAGTCCACCTTACCGTCGCCGTTGTTCAGTACACCACCCACGGTCGCCCCAAGCAGGGCCTCGCCTCCGGCTATCTCGCCGACCTCGCCGCTGCCGCCGCCGTCCCGGTTTACGTCCAGCCCACCCGCCACTTTCATCTACCCGGCCCCGACCGCGACGTCATCATGGTCGGACCCGGGACCGGCATCGCCCCCTTCCGTGCGTTCCTCCAGCACCGCGCCAAGCACGGCCACACCGGTCGCAACTGGCTCTTCTTTGGCGACCAGCACGCCGCCACCGACTTTCTTTACGGGGACGAATTCGCCGCCGCCCAGAAGGCGGGCACCCTTCACAAACTCTCCACGGCCTTCTCCCGCGATCAGGCCGAAAAGATCTACGTCCAGCACCGCATGGAGCAGGATGGCGCCGAACTCTGGCGCTGGCTGGAAAAGGGCGCCTACTTCTACGTTTGCGGCGACGCCAAACGCATGGCCAAGGACGTCCATCAGGCCCTCCTCACCATCGCGGCCAAGCACGGAGGAAAAACTCCCGAGCAGGCCGAGGAATACATCTCTGTCACGCTCTCCAAGACCGAAAAGCGCTACCTCAAGGACGTGTACTGATCCGCCATGGCCAAAAGAGGCAAATCCCGGGATACCCTTGTCTGGACTGTTGTTGCCGGACTTCTCCTGATCGGCATCGGCCTTTACTTGCGGGACCGCGGCCTTCTCAAGCTCCCGGAACCCAAGCCCGTCGCTCCCGCGGAACGCGCGAAGGATCTGGCCAAGAAATATCCGAATGCCGAGGTTTTTTCCGGCCCCGAGGCGGATAAAAAAAAACCTTAGCTGACGGCTCCCAGGTTCCTGCTCCGCTTCCACCTAAAATTTCGACAAACCCCGTCACCCCACCGGGGCCGACCGCGACACCGAAAACTGCCGATGGCCCGCCGGAGCCCCCCATCGGCAAGGAGGTCCGCCGCGCCGAGCCCATCGCGACGGATCGGCCCAAGGACATCGTCGAGATGGGTGGCTGGCAGGCCCTGCTCGACCGGCTGAACTTCTCCTGCGGCACCATTGACGGCCACTACGCCAAACGTAGCCGCCGAGCAGTGACCCAATTTCAAATCAATCGCGCTCTCGCCACCACTGGTGAGTTGGATATCGAAACCCGTCTCAACCTCGGCAAGCCCGGCGATGCCTACGTCGACTACACCGTCACCGCCGAAGACCTTGCCCGTATCGTCCCCCGCCCCAAGGGCTTTCTGGAAATGAGCAAAATGGCCACGCTCGATTATTATGACCCTTGGGAAATGCTTGCCGAAAAGTCCCACTCGACCCCCACTTTTCTCCGCCAGCTCAATCCCACTGTCGCGAAGCTCGTGGCCGGCACCCAACTCACCCTTCCGAATCTGGAGGGTACCCGTAAACTTCCGCCCATTGGGCGGATCGTGATCATGATCTCCGAAACCACCCTCCTCGCCTTTGACACCAACAACAAGGTCGTCGCATGCTTCCCTTGTTCCATCGCCGCCGACAAGACCAAGGTTCCCAACCAACCCCTGACCGTGGCCAACATCGCCCCCAACCCCAACTACACCTTCGATCCCAAAGTTCTCACTCTCGCCGCCCTGCAGGAGGGTATCACCAACCGGCTCATTCTTCCTCCCGGCCCGAACAATCCCGTGGGCACCGCCTGGATCGGCCTCTCCCTCCAAGGGTACGGCATCCACGGCACGCCCGAGCCTGAGGACATCTCCCGCACCGGTTCCCATGGCTGCTTCCGCCTCGCCAACTGGAACGCGACCAAGCTGGTCAACGCTGTCCGCCCCGGCATCCCAGTCGAAGTCGTGCCTTGAATTTTATACGGCCAATTTTTTGTGAACGTCACACGTGAACGTGAACAGTATTTCAAGCCTTGGCTTTTCGTTCACCTTCACATTCACGTTCACGAAGGGCCCTCAGCCTAAACCAGAAACTCCCCCGGCCTTAGGGATTTTCCATCGACCCACTCACTCTCCACCAGCAATGTCTTCACCGCATCCGGCAGGCCCAGGTCGCGGCGCGCCAAATGGGCCGTCAACAGATCCGCCCCGAATGCCCCCACCAAATCGTTGCGCTGATTCATTCCCGCCCATCCTTCCATGGACGGATACCAATCCAGATGGGCCGCGGCGATGGGGCGACCGCCGGCAGAAAGAGATTTCAGCCATGGCTGGATTTCAGTGTGGGTGCAAAGCAGGGAGTCCACTTGGGCCTCTTCGACCCATTTACAAAACCCCGCCTCATCGTTGGGCTGAAAATACCAGACCATGGCCCCGGCATTTTCCGGACGCCAACCCGCCTCCTCCAGCGCCCTCCGGAACCCCATGGTGAAACGGCCGTCGATTTGTCGGTCAATCTGGCGGGACATCACCAAACCGATTCGGGAAAAACCAAGCCCCAGACATTTCTGCGTCGCCCCCAAAGCCGTGGAGTACTGGTTGTTGGCGCAACAGTGAACCAACGGCTGAGTCAAACGGACTCCCAGCCCGACAAACACGCTCCGGGATAGAAGTTCATGCACCGGCTCCGGTAATAGGGCTTTTTCCGGCACTCCCAGAAAGGCCATGCCCTCGATTTTCCGCGTGTAAAAAACACGCCTCAGTTTTTCCGCATCCGCGAAGATTTCGTCGCCGATCCAGAGATCTTCCACCACATAACCCAGGGTTGAGGCCCGCAAACGAAACCCCTCGGCGATGGTTCGGTAGGTGGCATTGGTTCGGATGGTCTGCTCTTGGGGAGCCGTGTTGATCAACGCCACGGTGGCGCGATAAGGAGAAACCTTGGCCGAGCGAAGTTGGCTCATCACATGCGCCACCATCGGATTCGCCGAGTAACCTCTTTTTTCCGCGTGTCTTTGTA
>Ga0214917_10003810_pt1 | contig 17196 bp, 18 predicted proteins | sample LL_1208_BB_MetaG_FD_177983 | JGI IMG/M metagenome (GOLD analysis project Ga0214917, IMG submission 177983) | Freshwater microbial communities from Lake Lanier, Atlanta, Georgia, United States - LL_1208_BB | ecosystem: Environmental > Aquatic > Freshwater > Lake | place: USA: Georgia | collected... | reverse complement strand
AGGGTTTTTGGTGCTCGACACGCACGCAGGTCGTGGTCGTTACGACCTCGCCGCCGCCGACGCACGCAAAGGCGACGAGTCGCGGAGTGGCATAGAGCGATTGCTCGCAGCGCCGATCGCCGACGTTCCGGAAATCCACGATTACCTAGAACTCGTGCGGCGTTCGCGTAAAGGGCCGCATGCCCGCCACGCCTATCCGGGTTCGCCTTGGCTCGCGCTGCAAGTGCTACGCCAGCAAGATCGCGCCGTGTTCGTCGAAACGCAACCGAGCGAACACGCCGCGCTCGATGCGTCCTTGCGTGCGGCGACGCCGAGCGCCCGCTTCGTGAGCGAATGTGCCGACGGCTATGCGCGGCTCGCACATTGGTTGCCGAACGTCGAGCGACGAGCGCTCGTGCTCGTCGATCCGCCCTACGAGGAATCCCGCAGCGATTTCGACGCTGTTGTCGCGGCGATCGCGACCGTGCTGCGAAGATTGCCGACCGCCGTGCTCGCGCTCTGGTACCCGATCAAAGACGAGCGAGACACCGGCGCCTGGCTCGAGCGCATACCGGCGCGCGTACCGCACGATGCGGCACACCCACCGACTTTTTTGTGCAGCGAGCTTTGGTTACGTCCACCCGACAACCGCGTCGGCTTGAACGGCTCGGGGATGTTGATCGTCAATCCACCGTGGCAGATCGACACGCGCATGCGCGAGTGGTTGCCGGTGTTGCACGCTACGCTCGACCCCGCGCCCGCCCGAGGTGGCTGGCGGGTGCGATAAACTGCACGCGATGAACACCCAAGGCAAAGATTCGACGCCGGACCGCTACGGTGTCGTGGGACATCCGATCGCGCATAGTCGTTCGCCGTTCATCCACGCGCGCTTCGCCGCGGCCACCGCACAATCTTTGCTCTACGATCGGCACGACATCCCGCCCGAGGAATTCGCAACGCAACTTCGTGCACTGTTCGCTACCGGCTTTCGTGGCGTGAACGTCACCGTGCCGCACAAAGAATCGGCGGCACGATTAGCCGACGTGTTGACCGACCGCGCGCGACGCGCCGGCGCCGTCAACACACTCGCCGTCCAAGATGACGGCTCGCTGCTCGGTGACAACACGGACGGTGCAGGCTTGATGGCCGATCTTGCATATCTCGGCGTGGAGCTGCGCGATCGACGAATATTGATCTTGGGCGCCGGCGGCGCGACGCGCGGCATCCTCGCGCCCTTGCTCGCAGCCGCGCCCGCGACCTTGACCATCGCGAATCGTCGACTCGAACGTGCGCGCGAACTGCAGCGTGCATTCGGCGATCTCGGTGCAGTCGACGCTTGCATCTATGAAGACTTGTCGCAACGAGTCGCGGCGCACGGCGGTTTCGACGTCGTGATTCACGCGACCTCGGCGGGTATGGAAGGCAAATTGCCGGCGATCGAGCGCACGATCTTCGCGCCCGACGCCTTCGCCTACGATCTCGGTTACGCTCCCGGGGACACGGCGTTCGTGCACTGGGCGCGCGCCGCGGGCGTGGGGCGGGTCGCACAAGGTCTTGGCATGCTGGTCGAACAAGCCGCCGAGGCGTTTTTTCTTTGGCGCGGGGTGCGACCGCCGACCGCTGACGTACGTCGCGAACTCGAATTGACGAACGCTACTCCCGCGCCGCACCACCGTTGATCGACGCGGCGCCCGTGCCGTCGGCGGTGGGTTTGACGTTACAGCCCGCGCCTAGCCCCACCGTTTCGGCGAATTCGCAAGGATTGCGCGGCGCAGCAGGAACGAGCACGCGCTCGCCGCGCACGGGAATCGGCGCCCAATCGGCGCGGGCCTTGCGATTGCGCGTATTGTCGTCGGCGTAAAACGCGGCATACGAGCGGATCGCGTCTTTGTCCGGATACAACGCCGTCAACGCACCGCCATAACCTCCCGACTGACCGGCGTTACGCGGCCCGAACCACACTGCCCCGTCGCGCGTCACCGCGAGCTTCGGGATGTCGGTTCGCGTGGTGACCGGGTAGCGCGCGAATTTTTTGCTGCGCGGGTCAAACTTCAATACGTGGTTGTCGGTCGCGACCCAAATATTGTCGTCCCGATCTGGCTCGACGTCGTAAGGATTGGTGTAGGGGATGTCGATCTTGAATTCTTCGACTTGGTTCGTGGTTTGATCGACGCGGTACAGCGCGCCGTTCTGCATCGCAAAACTACCCCACGTCACCGACCACACGGCATTCTTCGAATCGACCGCCGGGCGTCGAATGTTGGTCGGTGCGCCGGTGGTGAGACGGTAATGACGGAACGACTCGGTTTTCGGATCGAAGCGCTCAATGCCGCTCGTGTGATACCCCGCGAACCAGACGTTGTCGTTGTGATCGAGGACGATGCCATACGGCCGTGCGCGAGCGACCGGCACGTCCCACCATACGATGTTATTGGTCTTGCGATCGAGCTTGCCGAGACCACCGGTCGTCAGCAAGGTCAACCAAAGATCACCGTGAGAATCGAGCACCATCGAGCTGACGGGAATCGAACGAAAACTTTGCTTCCACTCGAACTTGTATTCGTCATGGACATTTTTTTTCGGGTCGAAATGCGACAGACCGCCGTACCAAACCGTGCCGTCGCGATCGAGCGCGAGAAACTCGCCACCGCCGTGACCTTTGTGATCGGTGATGCGGCCCGCCACCGGATCGACCTCGACGAGACTCTCGCCACCGCGATCCATGATCCAAACGTTACCTCGACCGTCGAAGTCGGGCGTGTGGGTGAATCGATCCGGCTCGCCAGGGACGTTCGGAAAGCGATATTCGACGTACTGCGCTTTCGCGAGCACGGCCGGATCAAGTTGCGGGTCGCTCTCTTGTAACACTGCGCGCGGCTTTGCTTCTAGGCCGAAATGTTGGCCGAGATAGTCGGCCAACAATTCGCGCTCGCGCGGCGAGATCAACAGTGGGTCGAAATACGACGGCTTGCCTTTGGCGCCGAAGGCGACGCCGTTCGCCATCCGTTCGATGGTGATGCGCCAACCTTCGCGATCGAAACGATTACGGCCGGTCGGATAGGTGCGCACGACGTTGTACGGATACAGTTGTGTCGTGTGGCAGCCGAAACAGACGCGCTCGAGCACCTGCCGCGCTTCGCCCGGCGGATAAATCTCGTCATAAGAAGCGATCTTCGCGTCGGCATACGTCATGCCACCGACGTAGGTCGGTGCGAGCGCCGTGTCGGGAACTACGAAGTCCAGCTGGGCCGTTTTGTCGGCGAGGATCCGGGTGCTGCTGCTGCGCGCGGGCAAACTCCAACTGCGTTGGCCGGGCGTGCCACGCACCGTCACCGTATATTTGCCCGGGAACAGGTTGGTGGCGCGATAGCGTCCGTCCACCACGAACACCATGTATCCGATACGCCGCTCGGCGTCGTAGGCGTACACCGTCAACTGCCCGAGCGCGGGCGCCGCTTGCACCGTGCCTTGCAAGGAACCGGTACCGGCGATCGCGGCGACGGCGCGCGCATCGAAAGCGAAGGACGAAAGCAGTAAGGCAGCGAGCATCGAGCGCATTCGACAGTTCCGTGGCACGAGATTTCGTGAAATCATCGACCGCGCTGCAGCGGATTGCAACCAGGTAACTAAGTCCGTGATCGTCACACTCCTCATCGTGCATGGGCTCGTCGGCGTCGCGCTGCTCGGCGCGCTCACGCATCAATGCGCAAGCTTCGTGCGCGCCGGCACACGCAACTCGTTTGCCGGCCGTTACGCCGCCGTTGCGCCGCGTGGTTTCGTGGCCGCCGTCGTCTTTCTGTATGTCGCCGAAATCGCCACCGCCGCGCTGCTGTACCCGAGCTATCGCCTCGACGTCCGAGTGCCGTTCGAAGAAATGTCGCTTGGCTGGGCGGTCGGTTTGTTCGAGCTTAAAGAACATGCCGGTGGCATCGCGCTCGGCATGCTGCCGGCGTACGCATTTCTTTGGTCGCGCGCCGACGACGCCACGCTGCAACGCGCACGCAGCCTCGTCACCATCCTGCTCGCTGCCGTCGTTTGGTTCGATTTTTTGGTCGGTCACGTGCTCAACAACATCCGCGGACTCGGCTGAGGCATCGGCCATGACATCGCGATTCTCACCGGCGGCATTTTCTTTGGCTTACTGCGTCGCTTATGCGCTGGTGTTCGTCCTCGACGCACCGATATTTTTGTACTATCCGCTCGAGGGTGTGTTCGCTTGGGCATGGTCACCGTACGCGTCGGCCGGCCCCGCCATGGCGTGGTACGGTTTGGTCGTCGCGGCTGCGGCGATTGCACTACCCGCGGCCTGTCTCGTGCCGCAGCGACTCATCATCGCCCGGCGCGGCATATTTCTTTGGTTTACGCCGCTTGCCGTGCTCGCGATCTGCGCCTGGCGACTACGATTTTTTTTCGCATGATCGCCGCACATCGTCGCTTGTTATTCGCAGTGTTGCTCGGTGCGTGCAGCGCGACGGCGCACGCGCAATACACCTACGATCCGTCGGCCGCCGACGAACTCGACAAGCCCGGTGTACTGTATTTCGGCTCAGCACGCGACGAGCGCGGCGCCTACGTCGTCGACGTACTCGTCGTACTCGAGAACATTCAGACGAATTTCACCTTGGTCACCGATGCTCGTGGGCGCTTTCGTGCCAAGTTGCCGCCGGGCAGCAGTGCCGCGACCGTGCGCGCGAGTTGCTCGAAGCCGGGTTACGTACAAGTCAGCATCGTCAAGCGGCCAGGCCCCAAAGGCCAGGATCAAGCGGTGCAGGTCGACTGTCTGTTACGCAAAACGATCGCCCGTGATTCGACCCGCACGACCCATGAGCTGCGCCAAGTCGTTGCCGCCACGGGAGACGATCCGGATCGATTGCGACGCGACGCCGATCGCGACGCGCAGCGTGCGCATGCTTGGCGCGTCGTCGCAGACCTCGGCGAGTTCGATCGCTGGGCGAGCGACGAGCAATTGTTCGGGCCAGTTGCCGTTGCTCGGTCGGCGGCACATCGATCGGCTGCGGCGCAATTGATCACGCTCACACAATTCAATTCGGCGGCGGCGGCACACATCGTTAACAATCAGCTCGCCCGTCGCGATGCTTTGGATCGCCTGCGCACGAGCGGTGCGCGTGATGCGACCTTCGCCAACTACCGCAGCGTGCCCGATTTCCCGCGTGAATCGGTCGTGGTGAAATCGGCTTGGTGGCCGGTTGCCGCAAATCGCCTCACCGCTTTGCCGGTGTGGGATGCTGCAACCAACCCGGCGCGCGCCGTCGGCAACGATCACACCACGTGGCGCCGTGTGGTCGCGATCGATTCACGCGCGATCGATTCACGCACGACCGAGCGTCGCACCTCGATCACGTTCGCGAATCGCGACTATCACGATGCCGTTCGTGTACCACTCGATGCGTTTCGAGTTCGTACGGTTGATCGGACGCTCGCGACGACGCTGATGCGCGACCCCGCGCAGCGTAAGGCCGCAGTGCTCGCGCTCGGCCGCCCGCTCGCCGCCGGCGATACACTCGCGCTGGTCGCGCTACATGTCGCGACCAAAGAAATTCGTGATTGGGTGTGGATCACGTTGTGGTGGCACGACCGCGCCGCCCTCGATACACCGCTGCCGCATTACGAGCTGCAGGTCGCCTTCGACGCCGTCACGCCGCGTGAGCCGGACGGCAGCCCGCTCATCGTGTTCAACCCTTGGTTAGAGGCGCGGTTTCCGGACGGTGGCGCGGGTAACGGCACCCGCAGCAATTGCCTCGCCTGCCACCAGCGGGCGAGTTACCCCTCGCCCGGCTTCCTGCCCGTGACCCGCGGCGCCGCCAACCTATCCCAATCCGACCCAGCCTTCGCGGCCGGCCAATTGCGCACCAATTTCCTCTGGACCGTCGCGCAGCGCGCCCGCTAACACCCGCCCGACTCGAAGTTCCGCCGCCACGAACTGCGGGCTGCCCCTGGGCCGGACGCCGGCCAGATCTTGACGTGCACCGCATAATTATTAATAATTCGTGCAATTTTATGCACGCAGACCTTCATCCCGCCGAACGGCGCTCCGCCATCCTGCGCATCCTGCGCCGCGCACCCGTGCGCAAACAGGACGAGCTCGTGCGGCTGCTGCGCGAGGCCGGCCACGAAGCGACGCAGTCGTCGATCAGTCGCGACCTGCGCGAACTCGGCGTGCTCAAAGCCGGCGGTCGCTACTTACCCCCGTCCGAGGACGACACCCGCACGCTCGACGACTTCGACACCTTGCGCCAGTTCGTACGCGGCGTCGCCACCGCCGGCGATGCGCTCACGGTGCTGCGCACCACGATCGGCGCGGCGCAGAGCGTCGCGATCGCCATCGACAAAGCGGCGTGGCCCGAAGTCGTCGGCACGATCTCGGGTGACGACACCATCTTCATCGCAACCGACGGCGCGAGCGCGCAAGCGACGGTCGCGACGCGCCTGCGCACCCTGTTCCGTCTCTAAGCCCAAGGCCTCGTCATGTCTCAGCCTATCGTTCTCGCCTATTCGGGCGGCCTCGACACCTCCTTCCTCGTCCCATGGCTGAAGGAGAATTACGACCGGCCGATCATCACCGTCACGGTCGACACCGGCGGCATCGATGCAGCGACCAAAGAGACGTTGCGTACCCGTGCCCTCGCGCTCGGCGCGAGCGAGCACCATCAAATCGACGCGCGCGCCGATTATTTCGATCAGGTGCTCAAATATTTGATCATCGGCAACGTACGCCGCGGGCAGTTGTATCCGCTCTGCGTCGGTGCCGAGCGGGTGATGCAGGCGCAAACCATCGCTTTGATGGCGCGCAAACTCGGCACCGGCAGCATCGCGCACGGTTGCACCGCTGCGGGTAACGATCAAGTGCGCTTCGAAGTCGCGCTGCGCACGCTCGCGCCTGAACTCGAAATCATCGCACCGGTGCGCGACCGCGCCTTCAAGCGTCAAGAAGAACTCGATTTTTTGCAGGCGCGGAATCTGCCGGTGCCACCGCATGGTGCCGCCTATTCGATCAATCGCGGTCTGTGGGGCGTGAGCATCGGTGGCAAAGAAACGCTCACCTCGCAAGGCAGCATCCCGGACGACGCTTGGGTGCTCTCGCGCGACGCGTTCACGAAGCCGCGCGAGGCCGAACGACACGTGATCCAATTCGAGCACGGCGTGCCCTGCGGCCTCGACGGACGAACGCTCACGCCGGTCGAAGTCATCGAGCATCTCGAAACGCTCGCCGGTCCGTTCGGCATCGGCCGCGGTATCCATTTGGGCGACACCATCATCGGCACCAAAGGTCGGGTCGCATTCGAAGCCCCTGCGGCTGAAGTGCTGCTGAACGCGCACCGCGAGCTAGAGAAACTCGTGCTCAGCGCTCGCCAACAGCGCATCAAAGAAATGCTCGCCGGTCCGTACGGCGACTGGGTGCACGAAGGCCAATTGCTCGACCCCGTGTGTCGCGACATCGAAGCGTTGTTCGTGAACTCGCAACAGCGGGTCACGGGAGTGGTCAACGTTTTGTTCCGTCCCGGCTCGGTGTTCGTTGAGGGCGTCGATTCGGATTATTCGCTGATGGCCGCCTCGAAAGGCGTCTACGGCGAGGCGACCGGCGAATGGAGTCCGGCCGATGCGCTCGGCTTTTCGCGCATCGTCGGTCTGCCGGGAATGTTTCACCATCGTGCCGGCCAGAGGGCAAAGAAATGAGAACGATCGTCGTCGACAAAGTGGCTTCGGTCACGCAAGCCTGCGGACTCGGACACGAGGTGCGCATCGCCACGGAAGACCTGCCGGCCGAAGAGGGCGTGGTGGTCGTGGTCGAAGTGCTCAACAACAAGTCGGGCTACAACACGCTCGAACTCACTAGCGGGCGCATGGCGAAAGTGAACAAGGGCGACATCGTCGTCGGCGCACTCGGCCATCGCAAAGCGCTGTTCGGCTATTCCGGTTACGTGCCGAAAACGCTCGCGGCCGGCGACGTGATCCAAATGCTCAATATCGGTGGCGTGCTCGGCGTCTGCGATTCGGCGAATCCCGACAAGGGCAAGCCATTCGATTGTCGCGTGCTCGGCGTCGTGCTCACCTTCCCGTATCTCGGCGAGCGCATCGGCGTGCCGGCGCGCGCGGGCTATCGCAAGCTCGATTCAAACGCCGCGCTCGATACGCAAGGTGTGCCCGTGGTCGCACTCGCCGGCACTTGCATGGAAGCCGGCAAAACGGCCGCTGCGTGCGCGATGGTGAGTCGCATGCGGCATCGCGGCCTCGTCGTCGATTGCTTCAAAGCCACCGGTGTTTCTTTGCGTCGCGACATCCTCGCGATGGAAGACGCGGGCGCGCGCAATTCGATGATCTTCACCGACCTCGGGGTGATCTCGACCAATCGTGCCACCGGACCGGCGCTCACGCGCACCATGATGACCGAGCTCGCGGCCAAAAAACCCGATGTGATCGTCTTCGAACTCGGTGACGGCATCCTCGGCACTTATGGTGTCGACTCAATCCTCGATTGCGCCGACATTCGGCAATCGCTCACCGGCGTCGTACTGTCGGCGAACGATCCGGTCGCTGCTTGGGGCGGCGTGAAACTTTTGCGCGAGCGGTTCGGCGTCGAGCCGTGTGCCGTGACCGGTCCGGCCACCGACAATGCGGTCGGCGTCGACATCATCCGCGAACAGATGAAAGTCCCGGCGCACAACGCACTCACCGACGGCGCAGGACTCGCCGACTGTGTGATCGCAGCGATCGGGCTCGCACAAAAGTTTCCGGTCGTGTCGTGAGCACACGCATTCCCGTCATCGTGCTCGGCGGCACCGGCTACGTGGCCGGCGAAGTGCTGCGACTCGTGCTCGGGCACCCGCAGTTCGAGCTGGCGGGCGTGATGTCCGACTCGCAACCGGGCGAAGCGGTGGGCAAAGCGTTTCCGCATCTCGCTGCAGCGCTCGGTGGGGTCGTCTTCGAATCGCAAGCGGCGATCACGCAGCGCATCGCGTCGTTGCCGCGCAGCGCGGTGTTCTCGGCGGCGCCGCACGGCGTGAGCGCCGCGCTCATCGACACCTTGTTGCAAGCCGCCGAGGCCGCGGGCACGCAACCGCGCGTGGTCGATATTTCCGCGGACTATCGCTACTCCAGCGCCGACGCGTACGCCGCCGTCTATAAACACGCACACGGTGCGCCCGCGCGCATCGCGCAGTTCACTTGCGCCGTGCCCGAGCATCTTGCGCACGCGAGTACGCCGCACGTGGCACATCCCGGCTGTTTCGCGACCGCGACGTTGCTCGCGAGCGTGCCATTGCTCACGCTCGATCTCGTCGAGCCACGCTTATTTGTGAGTGGCGTCACCGGCAGCACCGGCTCTGGTCGCAAGCCCGTCGACGGCACGCACCATCCGACGCGCCACTCCGACCTTTATTCGTACAACGCGCTCGCGCATAGACACGTGCCTGAAATCACCGCTTGTGCCGCGGCCGCCTCGGGCGTCCACGCCGATTTCGCGTTCGTGCCGCACTCGGGTCCGTTCGCGCGCGGCATCCACGTCACCGTGCAAGCGACCCTCAAAAGACCGCTGACCGGCGAAGAAGTACTCGTCAAGCTACGCGAGTACTATGCCCGCGCACCGTTCGTCCGCGTCGATAAATCTGCGCCGCGCGTCAAAGACGTTGCGAGCAGCAACTACGCGCACCTCGGCGCGGCGGCCGACGGCCGCAGCGTTGCGGTCATGTGCGCGATCGATAATTTGAACAAAGGTGCCGCCGGCGGTGCCGTGCAATGGATGAACCGATTGTTCGGCTTAGCAGAGACCACCGGTCTCACCGCACCCGCGCCCGGCTGGACCTAAGAAAACCTCGGTACGGAATCTCTCGACATGAGCCCCAAAGATCATCTCGCACCCGTGTTCGCGCAGTACCCGATGGAGGTCGTCGACGCCGAAGGCGTTTGGCTGCATACGCGCGATGGACGTCGTGTGCTCGACCTATACGGTGGTCATGCGGTCGCCGCACTCGGTTACAAACATCCGGGCTGGACGCGCGCGCTCACGCAGCAAGCCGAGGCCTGTAATTTCCAAAGTAATGCCGTGCCGATGGATGTTCGCGTGCGCGCTGCCACTCGACTCGCGAAATTCGCAGGCGGTGCGTTCGACAGCGTGTTCTTCGTCAACTCCGGCGCCGAAGCCAACGAAAACGCACTACGCATGGCGTTCAAAATGACGCGGCGCACACGCGTCGTCGCGGTCGAAGGTGCATTTCACGGTCGAACGGCTGCAGCCGGTGCCGTCACTTGGGGCGCACAGGCAAAGTGGTACGAATTTCCGCGCGCGCCTTTCGAAGTGACGTTTTTGCCGCGTCGTGATCTCGCTGCGATCGCGACGAACATCGGCGACGATGTCGCTGCCGTGATCGTCGAACCGGTGCAAGGCGTCGGCGGAGCCTACGACATGGGTACCGAATATCTTGCTGCGCTACGCAAGCGCTGTGACGAAACCGGCACCCCGCTGATCTTCGACGAAGTGCAGATTGGCGTCGGTCGCAGCGGTTGGCCGTTCGCTGCCAACATGTACGGGGTGACGCCCGACATGATCACCACCGCCAAGGCGCTCGGTAACGGCTTTCCCTGCGGCGCCTTGCTGATGGCGCCGGCGGTGACGGCGGCGATCAAACTCGAAGGTCTCGGCACGACGTTCGGCGGCGGCCCGATGGCCTGCGCCGTGATCGAAGCGGTGATCGACGCGATCGAAAGCGAGAATTTGCTCGCCAACGTACGCCGCGTATCGGCTCTGCTACGCGAACGTTGCTCGGTCGGCCCCGTGGTCGGTCATCAAGGAGCGGGATTCCTACACGGCCTACGCGTGTCGCGCCCCGCCAAAGAAATCCAAACCGCGCTGCTCGCGCGCGACATTCTCACCGGCACCAGCGGCGATCCGAACATCGTCCGTCTTTTACCGCCATACACGCTAGCCGACGAGCACGTCGAGTTGTTGCGCGAGGCACTGTTAAGCCTATGAAAAATTTTCTCGATCTCGCCGATTTCAGTCGCGAAGAAGTCTTGGACCTCATCGCGCTCGCACGTCGTCTCGAAACGCACCCCGAGCCACAAGCGCTAGCACGCAAGATTTTGGGGTTAGTGTTCTTCAATCCGTCGCTACGCACCTTGTCGTCGTTTCAGGTGGCGATGATGAAGCTCGGCGGCTCTTCGTTCGTCATCACGCCCGGGCAAGGCACCTGGCAACTCGAGACCAAGCTCGGCGCCGTCATGAACGGTGCCGCAGCAGAGCACGTGCGTGAAGGCCTGCCGGTGCTCGCATCGTACTGCGATGCGCTCGGAATTCGCGCCTTCGCGGAAGGCAAAGATTTGCACTACGACCTCGCCGAAACGAACTTTCGCGCGATGGCGAGTGTGGTCGACAAGCCGCTGATCAATCTCGAATCCGCCATCAACCACCCCTGCCAATCGCTCGCCGACTGGAAGACGATGGAAGAGATCGGCGTGCCGCAACGTGCGAAATTTGTCTTGTCTTGGGTAACGCATCCGCGCGTCACGCCCATCGCCGTGCCGTCGGCGACCGTACACATGGCTGCACATCGCGGCATGGAGGTCGTCGTGCTGCGCCCGGAAGGTTTCGCGCTGCCGCCCGAAATCATGGACAAAGCGCGCGCGGCAGCCGCGGCCGCAGGCGGCTCGGTGCGTGAAACCTCGCAACGCGACGAAGCCTTGGCGGGCGCGCACGTGATCTACGCCAAAGAATGGGGCTCAACCACTCACTACGGTGACACTGCGGGCGATGCCGCGCTGCGCGCGAATCTCGCCGATTGGTGCGTGCGCGACGATTGGTTCGCCAACACGCATGCCGATTGTAAATTCATGCACTGTCTGCCGGTGCGCCGCAATGTCGCGGTCGCCGACGAAGTGCTCGACGGTTCGCGCAGCATCGTGCAGCGCGAAGCCCACAACCGTTTGCCGGCGCAGATGGCGGTGTTGCACCGCTTGCTCGCCCGTTGATTTATTTGGAGCTACGCACATGATCAAGCACAAACCCGACCCGACCGCCGTGATTCGCGCCTTACGCAGCGCAGCGCCCTACATTCGCCTCTTCAAAGGTAAGACCTTCGTCGTGAAAGCGGGTGGCGGCGTGTTCGGCGATCCCGAAGCGACTCGCGCGCTGATCGAGCAAGTGGCCATCCTGCACTCGTTGGGCGTCAAGGTCGTATTCGTGCACGGCGGTGGTCCGCAACTCACCGAAGTCAGCGAGAAGCTCGGCGTGCCGACGCAGATGATCGAAGGGCGTCGCGTCACCGACGCGCAATCGATCGACGCGACGGCGATGGTGTTGAGCGGCCTCATCAACACTCGCATCCTCGCCGCCTGTCGCGAGCTGAACGTGCCGGCGATCGGCATCAGCGGCGTCGACTCGGGTTTGATCCAAGCTCACAAACGCGCACCGGTGAAATTGCAAAGTAGCGATGCGACCGTCGACTACGGCTTCGTCGGCGATATCGACTACATCGACACCGACGTGATTCGCAAACTGCTCGACAACGGTTTGATGCCGGTGATCTCACCGCTCTCCAGCGACGGCTCGGGCACGCTGCTCAATATCAACGCCGACACCGTCGCCGCCGCGATCGGCTCGGCACTCGGCGCGGAGAAGCTCGTGTTGTGCACCGGCGCACCCGGCATACTCGAGAGCGTCGACGATCCGTCTTCGGTGATTTCGATCACCGACCTCGCCGGTCTCGACCGCCTCAAAAAAGAAAAACGCGTCATCGACGGCATGCTGCCGAAAGTAAAGGCGATCGAAACCGCTTTGCACGGCGGCGTGCGGCGTGTGCACGTGATTTCGTACAAAGCCCCCGATGCGATACTCGCCGAGGTGTTCACCAACGAAGGCACCGGTACGCTCGTGGTGTCGAACATGAAAGGCCTCGCCGCCGCGGAACTCGCCGCCGGTGGCGCGACGATGTCATGACTCGGTTGTGGGACAAGGGCGCACCGCTCGATGAGCGAGTGCTCGCCTACACCGCCGGCGAAGATCACGCGCTCGACGAACGACTCGTACGCTACGACGTGCAGGCGTCGATCGCGCATGCGCACATGTTGCAGGCGCAAGGGCTGCTATCCAAAGACGATTTTGCAGCGATCGAGAAAGGTCTCGAGTCGCTCGCCGCGACCCATGCACTCGGTCAATGGAAGATCGATCTAGCCGACGAAGATGGCCAAACGGCGCTTGAAAAGCGCCTCACCGCGCTGATCGGTGCAGCGGGCGGGCGCGTGCATCTCGGTCGGTCGCGTAACGATCAAGTTTTGACGGCGCTGCGCCTTTATTTACGCGACGCCGTGTGCCAACTCGCCGACGCTGCGAACGAGGTTGCGGACGCACTCGATCGACTGGCGGCACGCGAGGGCGCACTCGCGATTCCCGGCTACACGCATATGCAACAAGCGATGCCGAGTTCGGTGGCGTTGTGGGCGGGCGGTTACGCCGCGGAACTGCGTGACGACGCACAGGGACTGATCGCCACCCAAAGGCGTCTGGCGCGCAACCCGCTCGGCTCGGCGGCGGGCTACGGCACACCGGGTCTGCCGCTCGATCGCGCTGCCACCACCCGCGCGCTCGGCTTCGATCAGCCGCAAGAACCCGTGACCGCGGTGCAACTCTCGCGTGGCAAAGCCGAAGCACAAGTGTTGTTCGAAGTCGCACTGTTGATGCAGGACCTCGGCCGTTTCGCGGCCGACGTGTGTTTGTTCTACACGCAGGAATTCGCGTTCGTCGAGTTGCCGGACGAATTCACCACCGGCTCGTCGATCATGCCGCAGAAGCGGAATCCCGACGTGTTCGAATTGCTACGCGGCCGCACCGCCACGGCGCACGCGTGTCTCGTCGAAGCCCTCGGCATTTTCGCCAAGCTGCCGTCCGGCTATCAACGCGATCTACAACTTTTGAAGGCACCGCTATTTCGCGGTATTGATCTTGCGCTCGCGAGCACGTCGATCCTCGCGCCGGCCATCGATGCGATGCGCTTCAGAGCGGAGAACGTCGTGCTCGATCCGGCCATCCACGCCGCCGAACGCGCCAACGAGCTGGTGGTGCGCGAACGCATTCCGTTTCGCGAGGCGTACCGACGCATCGGCGCAGCGCTGAAGCGCGAGACCGAGTGACAGGGGCGCCGGTCATGAACGTCACGCCGAAATCGATCTGGTTCCCGGGTGTCACGCTCGCCAACTGCAACGCGATTTCGCGCGATACGATGACCGAAGCGGTCGGCATCGTGTTCACCGAAATGGGCGCGGACTTTTTGCGCTGCACCATGCCGGTAACGGAACGCACCTGTCAGCCGATGCGCATCTTGCACGGCGGCGCCTCGGTCGTCCTCGCAGAATCTTTGGCGAGTACCGCGGCGAACCTCACCGTCGACTTTTCGAAACAAGCCGCCGTCGGTCAAGAAATCAACGCCAATCATTTGCGACCGGCCGCGTTCGGCTCGACCGTGACCGGTACCGCACGGCCGTTCCACATCGGTGCGCGCAGCCAAGTGTGGGGTATCGAAATCGTCGACGAACGCCAACGCCTCGTCTGCGTATCACGCATCACCATGGCGGTGATCGAGCGAGCGCCGCGCACGTGACGTTGTCCCACGTCCAACTCGCAGAACTCGCCGAGCACCGCTATTTCGGTGCGGTGGCGCGCGGTGATCTCGCCGCGGTACTCGCCTGCTTCACCGACGATGCCGAGGTGATCATTCGGCACGGTGATCTACCGACTCGCATCATGCGCGCACGACCGACCGGCGACATGCCGCATATCAGCGAATTTTGGCGGCATTTGAACGGTAATTTCGACGCGTCGTTCACCGACTTCGAACATTTCGTCGACGAACCCGCCCAACGCTGCGCGTGCACCTTCGAGGTAACGCTGCGACCGAAAGCGACGTCGTCTTATGTGGCCCGCGGCACACTGCGGCTGCACAACTGCAATTTCTTTTGGGTGCGCGACGGTCGCATCGCCAAGATGATCGTCTATTATGCAAACCCCGACACGGGCGGCGACGCGCCGAACAAACCGACGGGCTATCCGCGAGCACCGACATCTTGAACGATGAAAATTCGCTCGTCACTTGGACGAACGTAATTTATGGTCTACACGCACTCAGCGTGTTCATCGGAGTCACGAGCGCCGCGACCATCGCCGGCAGTTTCGTGTTCGGGCTGCCGTCGATCGCCGCCGTGATCCTGAATTACGTCAAGCGCAGCGAGGTCCGCAACACCTGGCTCGACACGCATTTCGCGTGGCAGATCCGCACGTTTTGGTTCGCATTTTTTTGGTCGATTTTGGTGTTCGTGATTTCGGCGCCGCTGATGTTCATCCTGATCGGCTTTGCCACCGCGTGGCTCGGCATCGTGCTGGTCGGTCTTTGGGTGTCGTATCGCGTCATCCGCGGCTGGGTCGCGCTGCGCGATCGACGGGCGTTGCCGACCGGCGCAATCACGGAGGGCCCATGAAAACCCGTATCACGGCAATCGTATTCTCTTGCATAGCGTCGATCGGGCTCGGTGGCTGCGGGCAACTGGGTCCGCTTTACCTGCCCGACAGTAACGGCAACGTCATCACTCGCCCGACCCGCACGCCGCCCGAACCCCGTTCGCCGGCGCCCGGGTCGCCGGCATCGCAGGGCTCCGGTCCGGGCGTATAATCTCGTCGGGGCTCGGAGCGCTCGGCAGCATGCTCCGGCTCGGCAAGGACGTCTCTCCCAACTCCTCCAGAGGAACTTCAATGAAATCCGAAAAACTGACGCGTCGCAGCCTGCTCGGCGCCTCTCTGCTCGGCGTCGCCGGCATTCCGGTGGTCGTCGAGTCCGCGTTCGCGCAAGCGGCCGCAACGCCGCTGAATCCCGCCGACCCGGCCGCCAAAGCGCTGGGCTACGTCGAAGATTCGAGCAAGGTCGACGCGAAAGCGAACCCGATGCACAAAGCCGATCAGCACTGCGGCAACTGCCTGCAGTGGGTCGACAAAAATCGCGCCGCACCGGCGTCGAAGTGCAATCTCTTCCCCGGCAAGATGGTGAAGAACGCCGGCTGGTGCAAAGTTTGGGTCAAGGCCCCGGGCACCTGATCGATCGCTGACCTCGCGCCGGGTGGTGCGTGTCGCGCCACCCGGCGTTCGTGTCCGAGCGGGTTAAGATCGGACACATGACTGCTTCTGCCGCGGATCTCGTCCTCGTCGACGGCTCCTCCTACCTCTACCGCGCATTCCACGCCCTGCCGCCGCTCACCAATTCGCGCGGCGAGCCGACCGGTGCCGTGCTCGGCGTGCTCAACATGTTGCAAAAGTTGCTGCGCGAACAACCGCAGGCGCAGATCGCCGTGGTGTTCGATGCGCCCGGCAAAACTTTTCGTGACGAGTTGTTCGCCGAATACAAATCGCATCGTCCGCCGATGCCCGACGACCTGCGCGCGCAAGTCGAACCGCTGCTCGCGATCGTCGAAGCGCTCGGCCTGCCGTTGCTACGCATCACCGGAGTCGAAGCCGACGACGTGATCGGCACGCTCGCACGACGCGCAGCGAACACCGGTCGTAAAGTTTTGATTTCCACCGGCGACAAAGATATGGCGCAACTCGTCGATGCGCAGATCACCATCGTCAACACCATGACCGACTCGCGCTACGACCGCGACGGCGTGAAAGCGAAGTTCGACGTGTGGCCCGAACAAATCGTCGACTATCTCGCGCTGATCGGTGACGCGTCGGACAACATTCCGGGCATCGACAAAGTCGGGCCGAAAACCGCAGCGAAATGGCTAGGGCAATACGGCACGCTCGATGCGATCGTCGAGCGGCGCGACGAATTGACCGGCAAAGTCGGCGAAAATTTACGCGCCGGTCTCGACACCCTGGAACTGTCACGCCGCCTGGCGACGATTCATTGCGACCTCGATCTGCCACTCGCCGTCGACGAGCTCGCGCGGCGCGCGCCGGATGAAGGCACGCTGCGCGAGTGGTATCGCAAACTCGACTTCCGCAGTCAGTTGCGACAATTGGGTGGCGACGATGCGGCGACGGACACGCCGGGTTCGCCTGCGTCCGCCGCACCCGCACCCGCCGCGGCCGAACTGCCCGCAGTGCCGCCGGCCGTCGCGAATGCCGGCCGAAGTTACGACGTCGTCGTCGACCGTGCCGCACTCGATCGCTGGCTCGCAAAGCTCCAGGCCGCGACAATCTTCGCCTTCGACACCGAGACC
>Ga0214917_10003809_pt1 | contig 17201 bp, 22 predicted proteins | sample LL_1208_BB_MetaG_FD_177983 | JGI IMG/M metagenome (GOLD analysis project Ga0214917, IMG submission 177983) | Freshwater microbial communities from Lake Lanier, Atlanta, Georgia, United States - LL_1208_BB | ecosystem: Environmental > Aquatic > Freshwater > Lake | place: USA: Georgia | collected... | reverse complement strand
GGAAGCATTCACATACAAAAAATTAGCATTGTATTTTAATGTATTTTATATTATATTATTTGGCACGGAGGCTGACGATGGGCTATGGGTTGCGTTTTTTGTTTTTAGTTTCGGTTTTGATGTATGTCATTTGTTTTAGTTTTTCTTTTAGATTTGTTGCTTATCATTTGAATAATGATAGTTTTCATTCTAGGGGAGTTAATGTTGATTATTCGCCATTTAGAGAGCATCAATCTAAGTGTTCTGTGTGCTCTAGATGTTTAGAAAGTGAAGATTTGAATTCAAGGCCTTGTGAAGAGGGCTTTAGAATTATGTTTTCTTGTAACGATAAATGAATTAGACGATCTTAATTTAGAAAGATTAGATTTTATTAAAATTGATGTTGAAGGAATGGAAATAGAAGTATTAAAAGGAGCGGAAAAAACAATTAAAAGAAATTATCCTCAAATGTTGATTGAAATAATAAAATCTGATAAGGATAAAATATGTGAAATTTTATATAATTTGGGATATAAATTATATAAAATGCAAATGAACGTTTTGGCAGTTCACTCTACGGATCTGCTTCAAATAAAATATCTTCTAAGTAATAAGACCTACAAATTCTCCGCCATTTTCGTTGAATAATATTGCTGGCATCGTAGATTCTGCTGCTTCTTTTGCCGTTCTTTTTAGAAGTTGGTATATTTCTTCTCCATGTTCTAATCCGTAGTGTGTTTGTAATAGTCCCAAAACGGTTAGATATTTATCATAAGGAAAAGAAATGCTTTCTAATTCATCGTTCATATTTTAGCCTTGTGGAGCGTTGTCAAATGATTGGCCATCTTTCACTGCTGTAACTTTTCTATTCCCGCAGCCGTCCAATGTATCAAAGTATCCGGTTCTTTGTATGGAAACTTTATTGCCATTTTTGTCAATAATTATAGAAGTGTCCATGTTTCCTTCGCCATAAAATTTATAATTTGGCAATGTTTCTGGATGTTGTGGAACTAGATTTAATGTATATGTTTGCTGATTGCAGTTGTTATCTCCATAATCAACATCATTCCAATATTGTAAACTATCATTTAAATCTTCAACTTTTTGCCAATTTAAATTTGTGGTATTGGGGTTGAAATCTCCTGCAAATGCATCACAAACAAAAACTTGTTCGTCATCATTCCCTGCAAAGAACTTACCGTCTCCATAACCTAATGCGTCAATGTATGTTCCTCTACTTAATTTTATAGTGGCACTGTTGTGGTTGTAACTTCCACTCCAAGAGTCCCCGTATACTTCTGAAGTTAAATCACTATTAGAATACAATCTGTAGACATTGTTTCCTAAACCATAAACAAAATATGACTCGTTTATGTCGGGCAAACCAGTTGCCCCACTTATTGTTATTCTTTCGCCATTTAACGGGGAATAGTCACCAGTGGTAGAAATTGTAACAGGGCCTGAACTTAGTACAGAATCCAAACTTATACTAAATGGTTCTGGAACGCTCACGAACGGTCCCGCTGGGACATGGGGCCACCAAATTACTTGCCCATTAGCAGTACTAAGCATCCAAACAGTGTATAGATTGCCATCTGATGCTGTTATTCTTCCTATTGTAGCTTCTGTTATTGCTAAGTCATTTAGGCCAGTGCTATAAAATAGTACTTCTGTTAAATCCCATCCAGTCATAAAGTTCCAAGGCTGAGAAGGATCTTCATTAAATGTTGACCACCATTTTTTGCCATCGTAGCTAAAAGCAGACCAAGATCCCCAGCTTTCTCCGCCTTCATATGAAGAATAAACAAGTTGTCTTGCATCTGTTGGAAAGTTTTCTGGGATAACAAAGCTGCCTTCATCAAGTAGTTGCGTTAAATCTGTTGTGTAAAAACCTCCAGCCAAACCTTCTCCACTTAATATTCCAATTATAAAATAGCCAACGCCGTTATATCCAACATCTGTGAATTCGAGATTATTACCATCTCCTATCACATCGATATATTCTGGGTCTACATTGCCCATTGTCCAATTTTCTCCATCATTACTATAAGCAAAAGCTGGAACTTTGGGAGAAACGCTTTGATAACCTACAGCCACGAATTTATTTCCTAAATAATGAACTTCATTAAAATAATAATTATTTGTACCCTGCACTAGTGTTGGAGCAACATTCCAAGCAGATGTGGTCCACAAACCATATGGAGTTGTTATATTTCCATCGCCATCCGAACCTGTATAAACAATTTTGCCTGCCCCGATAGCAACTTTGCCTATATTAATTCCTGTGTTGAAAGGTTCTGACCAAACTAATCCGTCTGTCGAACTGATGACGTTTCCATCTATATTTGCTACTATATACAAGCCCATATTGTCTCCTTATTTAATATAACTTATTTATGAATTTGAAAAATATTTGATTTTAAAAATTATTCCAATAAATATGAATATGAATTTTAAGACCTGGTTAATAAATGAGATTTCACAAAATACGATTTTATATCATCGTAGCGACAAGTCATTTAAGCCTGGTCAAATTTTAGACCCATCAGATGTGCATGGAGATGATCATTGGTTGAAATCTAAATCTACTGAAGTTGTTCTTGAGAAATTTAGACAGGAATTTGCTCCTGATAAGCCTTCTAGGTTTAATTGCATTTATTGTTCTGTTGTGCCCAGAAGTGTTTTTGTTTCTAGAAAAAATTTATATGAAGTTAGGCCGATAGGTAAAACTCACATTGCTTTGGCGTATCTTATAAATGAAATAGACCATATTTTTGATAATATATCTTACAACAATATGTATAATAAGCTAGGGGAAAAACCAACCAATAGTGATATTGACAAATACAAATGGGAAAACAGCAAGGAAAGTTTATTGCCTTTATTTAATCAGTACTGGAACACCTCAGTTTCTAATTGGAATGAAAATTCTAGTCTAGTTCTTTTAGAGCTGATTGAGGTTTTGTGCGAGAAGGTGCAGGTGGTTTCTAAAGCAGATGAAAAAGAAGATGAGATTTTTAGAAAAGGGGATAGGGTAATTTTTTCTAAAGATTCAAATTATGATTTTTTGGGATACGACGCTACTGGCAATAAAAAACTATCATTAGCAGACCAACTAAAAATTATTAGAGATTTTAATGGAGTTAGGACAAGTATGGTGGTCATTCGATTACTATCCCAAAAGCAACGAAAGGAATTATTACTTCTGCAAGCTATTATGAGCAAATTCCTAAGATGTTGAAAAACAATTACTATTCTCAGTGGAATTATAAGACAAATAATAATTCTATTTACAGGTTTATAAAAGTTCAGCCTGAAAATTATAATTTTACAGTTAGAATTTCCGAGGAATTTCAGAATACTATCACTAAGTTATCTTGAGTCTGAGCGGACATATTTTAGTGGTAGAATAGCTGTCTCCAAAACAGCGGGTGGAGGTTCGATTCCTTCTGTCCGTGCTGGTGGATTTCCCGAGCGGTCAAAGGGGTCAGACTGTAAATCTGATGGCTATGCCTTCGCTGGTTCGAATCCAGCATCCACCATTCACAAGGCTTTATTATGAATAAATTTTATGAAATATTAGAATATAATAAGGAATTACAAAATCAAAAAAAATCATATTGCACTGAAGACTTTTCTATTTTTTTATATTCATTAATAAAAATGACTAGGCCTAATTTTGTATTAGAATTAGGAACTGGTCTTGGAACTACATGTTTTTTAGCTGCTCAGGCTTGCAAAGAAAACAACAATGGTTCTATTGTATCGTTTGATGATGGTTCTCAATGGAATGGGAACATGGATTATGGCGAATATTTGAATCAATATAAAAATAAATTTGAATTAAAAGATTTTTTAAGTATTATAAATGGCGAAAAGAATAGTTTTCCAATAGTTCTTAAGGATATCCAAGAAGTAAATATTGTTTTTAATGATATTGAATGTGGTCCTGAATTTTTTTTGACATTAATGTCTTGGGTTTTACCAAGAGTAAATAAAGAGTGTTATGTTTTTATTGATAGAGGTTCTGCCTATTGGCCAAGTTATTGTTCTATAGAATTATTATTAGATAGATTAAATAATAATAAAATACCAAAATCTTTGATAGACCGTAGCGATGATCCTGCTGCTTTAGAAGCACAAATTAATAAGCTGGAGTTTTCAGTAACTCATATTAGAAAATACAATAATTTTCATGGCCAAGACAGCGTTGCTATGATTAAAATAGAGCAATGCGATATTCATAGGTTTTTGTAATTTATATTGACCTATAGTATATTTATAATTATAATATTCTAATGCCAAAATACTATGTCATAACAGATGCTATTCCAGAGAATTATAGACTAATAATTTCTAAGGGAAGCCCTATGGACGCTGCGATAATTGCCATAAGAAATGCAGCTATGAAATATCATGTTTTATATGAGCCATCTTTTGTTTATGTGGATGAAAGAGGCTTTAGAAGTGGCCGTCAAACTTGCACTAATATTTTTAGTACTACTGAGGTTTTGAAAAAAATAGGAGTTAGATAGATGAAATCTGCTATAAAAATAGGAGATTTTGCAATGTGTAAAAAAGGTCATGCTGGTGTTGTTTTGTGGATTGACAATAAATCTAAAAAAAATTATGCTGGCCTTCATGTTGGCAATGAAAAATTTGGAAGGCTTTGGCAATCTAAAAGTCCTAAAAAAATAACAAAAAAACAATTGCGTGAAATTTTGGATGGTAAATTTATCAAATAGGAAAAATTTATGCCTTATATAAAAAAAGAAAATAGAAAAAATTTAGACGATTCAATAGAGCACATGGTTCGACAAATAAAGAGAAACAACCCAGAGTTTCACAACTTGTTGGGCGACATTAATTATTGTTTTTCTAGAGTAGTTTCTAATTTGATGGGCGAAGTGTCTTATTCTAAGATCGCAATGATAACTGGAGTTTTAGAAAACATTAAGCAAGAGTTTTACAGAAGAGTGGCTGTTCCTTATGAAGATAAAAAAATAATTGAGAACGGTGACATAAAGGAGTATTCTTGATATGGGAATGTTCGATTATATAATTGTTGAAGAAGGAATAAATTTGCCTATTCCTGAAGAAATGATTGGTTTGGGCGAAATTGAATATCAAACTAAATCATTAGACAAAACTCTTTCTTTTTATCTTATAGGAAAAGATAAAAATCTATATCTTACTGATTCTTTTTTTGAAGAAGATAAAACCAAGATTAAAGAAAAGCTTAAAATTGATTATCATGGAGTGATAAAATTTGGAGCATACAAGACTACCGATCTTGTGGATTATTCGTTAGATTTTGAGGCCAAATTTACGGACGGAATATTGCAAGATATTAGAATGGTTGGCTTTGAAAAATTTTTTCATGAATCAAGGTCAAAAACAAAAGAAGATTTTTTGAATCGTCAAAAAATATACAAAAGAAAAATTTCAACAAGGTTGTCCAATGCTATTAAAAATTATATAATTTATCCTATTTTTAAATTTTTTGGTTTGAGTTATTCAAGAATAGAATTTTGTTGCCCAGAGATTGTATTTTTGCGTCGTGTTATTAGAAATGCTTTTTCACAACATAATTTCGAAACAAAATATGGCTTTTTTGCATCTAAAATAGATACTGGAATTTGTTTTAGCAAATCAAAATATAGTTCCCAGTTTGTTTGTAAATTTTTGGGCTTTGGTTTTATTTATCAAAATTTTAATCCCATAGACATATGAAGATAATATCAGAAATTATAGGCGGTAGTCACTTATATGGACTATCTACGCCCAGCTCAGATATTGATAGGCGAGGCGTGTTTTTAAGTACAGAATTTTCTAAAATTTTAGGCTTAGAAAGACTCGAAACCATTAAAGAAGAAATTGAAGATTCTGTTTATTTTGAATTTTCCCATTTTCTTAAAAGCCTAAGAAAAACAAACACTCAAATGATTGAGCTATTGTTTGCTCAAACTCCTTCTTTCATACAAATTACAGACGAATTTATATTTGTTAGAGAAAATAAATATAGACTTATAGATAGTGATTTATTTTTTAAGAGTCTTATTGGCTATATTGAAAATGAAAAGCGTTTGGCAAATGGCGAACGCACTGGCAATTTAGGAAGCAAAAGAAAGCAGGCTATAGACACTTATGGATTTAGTCCTAAAAACTTTTCTCATTTATTTAGATTGGCTTATTGCGGTAGAATTTTTTTTGAAACTGGTCATTATCCTGTAAGCGTAAGATTCGAAGACAAGCAGATGGGTGAATTCTTATTTAGCGTAAAAACACAGCCAGAAAAATATACAAAAAATCAATTGATGGAAATTGCAGATGAATTTTTAATTAAATTGGTAGAGGCTTTTAATAAAAAACATGTAAATTTTAAATTTGATTTAGATTTTGCAAATCATCTTTGTCATAAATTTTATTTTCCTTATTTAGTTATATAATATGATTGACAAATATGAATACCTAGATGACATTTTAGAATTTAAAGACTATAGCAATGAAGGAACGGTCTTTTTTAAATTATATAAAAATTGCTGCATATGTAAGACTTTAAAAAATAATAAAATTTGGGAACCACATCTTCATAAAATTTTTGAAAAATATGTAACTAAAAATAGTGTTGTCTTAGAGGCCGGTTGTCATATAGGAACACATTCAATTAAGTTAGCAAAAATTTGTCGTGAGTTACATTGCTTTGAGCCTCTAAGTTATTCTTTTAATCTTTTGAAATACAACATAGAATTGAATAAATTACATAATGTAAAAATTTACAATGAGGGCTTATCTGATAAACAAGAACAGAAAAATTATATTAGCATAACAGACGGAAACCCAGGTGGTGCTGTTATTGCTAAAAATGATGAGGGCAAAGAGTTTAAGTGCGAATTAACAACAATAGATTCTTTAAATTTAAAGAAAATTGACTTTATAAAACTGGATGTCGAAGGCTATGAAACCTTAGCCATTAAGGGCGGGATAAACACTATTAAAAAATTCAAACCGATTATAACTATTGAAAATTGGAAAGACAACGCAGGATCAGTTGATATAGAATATACAAAAGAACAATTTATAGATTTGTTAAGACTAGGCTATAAGCTTAGTCATGTTGGAGGCCCAGACTTTTTGTTCACATTCGACAGAAAAATTTATAATTGATTATGGCAAATTCATAATGCCTATTAATTAGATAATTTATTATTTTGTGACAAAATGAATTCTTTAACACCCATATATCCATAGTGCAATATAATAATTAAAAGAGCTATGTAAGTAGAAGCTTCTGCTATTTTCATTGAATTTAACAGAACTATGCTTACAACTAAGCAATCTAATATTGGTCTTATAGAAAATAAAAATAAAAGGATTTTTGGCATATTAATTTTCCTAATTAGGGACTTTACAAATCAGACTTTTGTGCCTATACTATATATGTATAGGGGCCGTAATTGGAATCGATTGGATAAGGAGATTTACAACTGCATGTCGAGGTTGGTCTGTTGGCCTCGTTAAAAGCAGACTAAAGCCTTAACCGGCACAAATAGTTACGCAATGGCTGCTTGATAAAAAGAGCAACCACAGGCTGCGAGGGCGAGCGGGTAGCCTTCAAAAGTCTGTCGCCAAATCCCGCTGGGTCAAGGTGGTCAACTTGCCTTTGACTAAGAAAATAGGTTGAAAAGTCTGCTAGGAACTTTGTTCGTTAAGGTCTTAGTAGTCTGATAAAGAACGAAACAAACATGTAGAGGTTGTATTTTAAATTATCGCAAGACAGGGGTTCAAATTCGAGCCGTCAATAAATGAAAGTTTATTGAAGATAATTGGATGAATTTGGTGAAACCTGACCAAGTAAAGTTGAAGGCAATACCAAGCCAAGCCCAAAATACATTTTGGGAAGGTTTAGAGACTACTGGAGGAATATAGCGTCCTTAATAACCAGCAAGAGCGTCCAACACCTAAAGCATTTTGCAATGGTGAACATATAGTCCATTCACTAAGAAATTAGTGCGGGGAATATCGAATCCCCTCGGCTCCACTAAGGGAGGATTGTGAAAGCAATCCTCCCTTTTTATTTGCCGAATCCATAAAAAGTAATTTAAACTTTACAAATTCAAAAAACACTCTATAATTATATCAATAAATCGCAGACAAAAAATATTCTGTTGCCTTTCATTGATTTTAAAAATGATTTACGCATCCGCAGTGGCTACCTCTTGTTCTATACTGACCTCCGCTCTGGTTTTGTTTTTTTTATCGTGGATTGTGAATGTATTCAAGTTGAATTACGGAAGAGACGCATATTGGGTTTTTAGTGTTACGAAAATAATGGTGTTGCTGATTCACTAGGAATTTGGGACAACGGTTACGTCTATTATGAAAATTTTGGAGGCGGAGAGGAGGAGAACAACTTGATCTTGAATTCAAGACCGATGGATGTGTCATAGACGTGGCTGTGGACAGGAATTAACAATCTTGCGTGGTTTAGGGTCAACGGCGGCGACTGGAACGGCGACCCAGAACAGAATCCCTCTGCGACACAAGGCGGAATAGACATATCATATCTACAGGGAAGTCTTTATCCTGCTGTTGATATTTATGCTCTAAACGATCCCCCGGCCAGTTCTCCATAAATACCCCGACCAATGTGCCAAGCGGATTCGTGAGCTTTATTTGATATCATAATAAAAACAATCTGTATTTTCTGTTGTCCATTTGTCTGCATTTTCACAAACAAATATTTGCTTATCAACTTTATATTTTGGTAAATTATTAATATCTAATGGGTCACTTATAAAATTACTATCTCTCCATAATATTCTGTTATTTGGCTGCAAAGCAAAACAGCCATTATCTAATTTTATCATATGAGCATTTTTATAATCATTTGGAGTGTCGCTATAAGGATTGTCTTCCCAATCAAAAGTCATCATGTAAGTTCCCCAAGCAAAATTTTTATTTTTTAGTACAACCTTGCATCTTTTATTAATTAGATAATTAAAGGTTATACAACTAATTTTATCCCCAAAACAGTCCCAAAGTTCAAGCTCGTCTAATCTTAATTTTTCTGCATCGGTTTTATGAACTAAGGCGCTTATTGGAACATTTGCTCGTTGAGCACCATGTTCTGTCATTATGTGAAACGTTAATGCTCTGCCTGGAGTGCTACGTGCTGCAAACGCATATGCGTATTCAAATTCATCAAAATTACTTTTATATGCAAAAAGATGTTCTCTTCTAACATAACAATAAAAAGGATTTATATTTGTATTCATTTATTATTATTTATGAAATTAAATAAAAAAGCAGTTGACAAATCATAGAAATATGTTTCTAATACGCAAATCAAGGCAATATTATGAAAAGTGAACGCTCCGACTCCCTAAAGGGAGTCGGCTTCTAGTACCGAAGTACAAAGATTCCGTCCCGAATCTCATACTTACTATAGTGTTGATTTTTTCACAGTTTACCGCCATTCATCCCAGCCCCTAAAGGGACTGGGTTTTCTGGCGGGGAGGCGTATAAAAGCTGGTGGCAAAGTTATAAAAATTAAAATTCTAGAAAAAATAGAAAATAAGAAATTTTATAAATTAGATTGGGAATCTTGCGGTTATAATAAAATATTAAATGAAGTAAGAATTTCAGAAACAGCATTTCTTTCTGGAGGCAAATTAAAAAAGCTAGAAAAACATATTATATTATAAATAATATAGTGCATGCACAGACACACATGAGTGGGGGAATGGTAGACCCAGAAGATTGTTAATCTTCCGCGAAAGCAACTGCAGGTTCGAGTCCTGCCTCATGTGCTTGATGGCTTCTTTTGAAATGAAAACTAAATTATTTTTTTTATTTTTACTTATTTTTTCTTCTTGTTCTTTTAAATCAGAAAAAAACTATATTGTTGTAGATAGTTTTTCGCAAGTTGTTTATGAAACTAACGATAAAGAAGAAGCGTTTGAGCAGGCCGATCAATTAACTTTATTAGGAAGAGTTTTTTCTTCAAAGCCTCAATATTTTGTCATAGAAGCAGATCAATCCCAATGTTCGATTCCGTTTTCGTCAAAGTAATGAAGAACCCATCCTTTTGTTGAATAATATTTTCTATCTAATTTTATTTTATTATCATGAATTTTTCTATGGCAATTTGCACAGGTAGTCACGGAATTGTGAGCAGAATAAATTCCTCCCTCTGAGCCAGGCAATATTCTGTGAACGTCTAAAACGCAATAATTAGATTCTCCACAAAAGTAGCATTTTTTATCGATCAATTTTTTTATTTTTTTGTTTATGATATTTTTTTTTCTTGACATACAACTATAATTTAGTATAATATTACTAAATGATAATTAACAAGAAAAAATTCAAAAAGTTAATTAGTTATAAAAGAATACAAAGTCGCTTATCAATTATTAGCGACGAAATAAACAAGACTTACAAAAATAAAAATCCATTATTTATAGCCGTTTTAGACGGATCTTTTATATTCGCCGCAGATTTATATAAGAAAATATCAATAAAATCAGAAATAAGTTTTGTTAAGTTAAAGTCATATAAAAAAACTTCTTCTAAAAATCTTGTTAAGCACATTGGCTTGTGTGCAAGTGTAAAAGGCAGGGACATTATAATTTTAGAAGATATAGTTGATACTGGCAAAACGATGAATGCTTTTTTAAGAGATTTGAAAAAGCAAAAGCCAAAATCGATAAAAATTGCGGCTCTTTTATCGAAGCCGGAGATGCATAGCATAAAAATAGATTATGTTGGATTTGAAATACCAAACCAATTTGTAATTGGTTTTGGATTAGATTATGACGGGTTGGGTAGAAATCTCAAGGACATATTGCAAATTTGCTAGTATGCAAATAAAATACACGAAACATGGAGATTGTATAAATGCGAATGGATAATGAAATCAAATTAGATTTCGAAGACGTTAGAATAGTTCCTCAAAGAACAACATTAGAAAGTAGAAACGAAGTTGTTCTTGAAAGAAATTTTAAGTTCTACCACAGCCCAAGAGTTTGGTCTGGGGTTCCAATAATTTGTGCCAACATGGTGCCATTAACTTCTAAGAGTATGGCGATCAAGTTTGCAGAGCACAAAATGGTAACTGCTTTGCACAAGTATTACAACGCGGAAGAATTAGTAGAAATAATTTCAAGTGCTGGCATTGATTACGCATGGCCCAGCATAGGCAAGTCTTATGATGATATAGAAAAATTAAAAATAGTTGAAAATATGTTGGGATCTTCTCCAAATATAGTTGTAGATGTTCCAAATGGTTATATGGAGAGTTTTGTTAAGTTTTGTGAGAAGGTTAGAGAGCAATTTCCAGAAAGTATAATTTGTGCTGGAAATGTCACTACGCCTGAAATTTGCGAAGAGCTTATAATTCATGGCAAGGTAGATATTTGCAAAGTTCAAATAGGCCCAGGCTCACAATGTGAAACTAGAAAAATGACAGGTGTTGGCTATGGCACATTTTCTTGTGTTGTAGAATGTTCGCATGCAGCACATGGTCTTAGATCTGATAATAGCAGACTTGGATTAATAATGAGTGATGGTGGTTGCAAACAACCCGGTGATGTGTGCAAGGCGATATGTGGTGGAGCCGATTGGGTAATGATAGGGGGATTATTCGCTGGTTCGGAAGAGTGTGATGGGGAGTGGGACTATGAATATTTAGGCGAAGATGGAGTTTGGAAGGCTCTAAAGAGTGACCAGAATACAATTGATTCTAGAAAACTTAGAAAATCGCACTTGACTTTTTATGGCATGAGCAGTCATTATGCTCAGGAAAAGCATGGAGTAGGAAAAAAGAAATATAGGGCTTCTGAGGGCAAGATATCTAAAATTCCGTTCAGAGGACCTGTAGAAGATATTATTCAGGAAATTTTGGGTGGAGTGCGATCTTGCGGAGCTTATATTGGAGCGAAGCACCTTAAAGATTTCAACAAATGTGCCAAGTTCGTTAGAGCCCCAAGCAGGTAAATTAACCAAAGGCATACAATGTCAGAGTATGATTTTGAAGATTTGAGCGATGAAGAGAGATATAAATTAAGTAAAATAACAGACCCGGATGAAGATTCTGCTGGTAGTTATAACTGGTCGGATGAGTTCCAGAAAAATATTGTTGCATTATTATTAAATGATAGATGGTTTGCTGTACAGTGCAAAGATTTAATAGTTCCTTCGTATTTTACTGATGAAGCTCATCAGCTTGTTTCTAGAAAATTATTTAGTTACTTAGACAGTTATAAAATAATTCCTCAAAAGTCTTTTATTATTGAGGAAGTAGAATCTGCCGTAGCAAATAAAGATTCCAAGGTTAAGCTACATTACATATCAGAAATAAATTCTTTATATGAGAAATACATTCCTAATTTAGAATCTAGAGAATATCTTTTAAATAAGATATTAAATTTTGCCAAATTGATGGCTTTGAAAAAGGCTTTTGATGATTCTTTGAATTTAATGAAAAAGGGGCCTGAAGACGAAGCGGTCTGGGTAAAGATCCAGACTGTTCTTCGTGATGCCTTATTGGTTGATCGAAATTTTGATGAAGGTCTTAATTACTTTGAGACTTTAGATGATCGTTATGATCGCATGTCGAAGCAGGAGGAGGCTCAAGAAAGATTCACCAGTGGGTTTGAATCTATTGATAATGCTTTGCTTGGTGGCGGAACGCACAGAGGAGAAATTTATTCTTGGATAGGTCTTAGCGGAACTGGAAAAAGTTTGGCTCTGGTCACAGCCGCTTTAAGAAATGTTGTTCAGCTGGGTAAAAAAGTTCTTTATGTTTCATTGGAAATGGATGAAGACAAAATAGCAGAAAGATTTGATGCCCAGATATCCAATGTAGAAATAAATAAATTAAAAGAAAATAAAGATATAGTTAAAAAATCTTTAGAAGAGAAAACAAAAGATAAAGAAGATAAAAGAATGCTGGTAATTAAACAGTTTCCAGCAGGCAGCATGACTGTAGATACATTAAGAGCCTATATGCAGCAATTGTATATGACTGGATTTAGGCCTGATCTTTTAATTATTGACTACATAGGGGAAATGAAAGACTTTCCCAACATGCCTACATATGAGTCAAGATACAGAATAGTTAGAGATTTGAGAGGCCTGGCGACTGAAGAAAAGATATGTATTTTTACAGCCATGCAGCCCAACAAAGATGCTCGTGAGGCTCAGAAAATTGGAGGTGAAGGCACAGGTTTTATTGATGATACCAATTTGGCTGATTCTTATGGCCAGATTAGACCTTTGGATGGCTGTTGGTCCATTAATCAGATGCAGGCTGAAAAAGACGCCGGGATAGCTAGAATATTTGTAATCAAGCATCGCCATGGCAAAAGTAGATTTTCATTTCATGTTCAATATGATATGAAAACTCTTGCTATGGAAGAAATATCTGGCAATAAGTACAATGAAATTTGGAAAAAAGCAACATTTGAAAAGACAAACCGAGATTCTGATATGGACAATCAGGCTCAGCAAGTTTGGAAAAAAATGAATAAAAAGAAAATTGATTTCTCTAATGATATTGGGAACAACAATTTAGAAGAAGAAACAGGAGAAGAAAATGAATGATTTTAGAGATATTCCAACTATAAAAACATCTATAAAAATAGGCGATCAAGAAGTTGTGTTGGACAATAGTAGGCTAGCTTTTAATGAAGTTAGCTTGAGCAATTTTATGGAAAATTTATCTTTATGGTATGATTATTTTTCTCAAAAGCTAGCAGAGGCAGAAGCTTTATTGTCTTACAAAGAATATGAATACGAATTAGCTTTTTCTTCTGCTTATGAAAAATTTAAAGAAGCGGGATGTACTGACAAATTAGCAGAAGCTAATGCTAGAAAGCAAGAAGAAGTCGCTGAATATAAAAAAGATATAATTGGAGCCAAGCACAAGGTCACTTTGTTAAAGCAGCATCTTAGATCATGGGATAAAGCTCATGAAAATGCTCAAAGCAGAGGGCACATGATAAGAAAAGAAATGGACAAGCTTAATTCTGATATAATGATAAAAAGAGATATTGCTAGTGAAATGGATAGTATTGTTAGAAAATAACATACTTATTTATTATTTTTTTAATATCATTAGGGATTAATTTTAAATATTTTTTTTCTAAATAAAAGTCTTTGTCAAATTCTTGGCTGTCAATTATAAGCCCAGATTCGGTAGACGCTTTAATAATTCTTTTTTCATTCAAGAAATTTTCATTTTTTGGTTGAAGATCAAATTTATTTTTAATATTATTTAATATCTCGTATAATTTTTCATCATCCAATAGATCTATGCTATTTATTTTTATTGAATTTGGTAATAAAAACCATGTTTTATAATCTTCTACGTATTCTTTGCATAATTTTTCAATATTTATATCATAGAATGTTTTTTTAGGATGTCTAAAAATTTTGTAGCTATAAATATATGCTGCTAAAGGTCTGTATGAGATAATATAATTTATTTTGCTGCATGCTTTTTCTAGTTCTGATTTGGAATAGCTACTACAAATTTCATCTGAGCACAAAACCTTATTGATTTTTGGATTATATTTTTTATTTATCCAATCCAGATGGTTTGCAGCCTGTTCAGAATTTCTATGACTTTTTAAATGATATAATCCATGTTTCCAGCCAAGTAAATTTGAAAATACTACGGCATTTGAGAAATTTAATTCTAAAAGTCTTTTTATATAGTTTGTTCCTGTTCTTTGTGCTCCGTATTGTTTGAAATATACTTTTTGCTTATTTTGTATCATTATAACTATATTTATTTTATGGAAACAATATTTGTTCAAATTGCATCTTATAGAGACAATCAATTATTATTAACTCTAAGAGACATGATTGCGAATGCTAAAAATCCTAAAAATTTAAGGATTGGAATAGCTTGGCAACATAGCACAGAAGACAAATTTGATAATTTAGATGAATTTAAAAAAGACTCTAGATTTAGAATTATTGACATAGATTACAAGGAATCTCAAGGAGTTTGTTGGGCAAGAAATAAAATTCAACAATTATATGACAATGAGAAATATACCTTGCAAATAGATTCTCATATGAGGTTTGCTAAAAATTGGGACGAAACTTTAATTAATATGTTAAATTATTTAAAGAAAAAAGGACATAAAAAGCCATTATTAACGGCTTATGCTCCTTCTTTTGATCCTGATGATGATCCTGCAAAAAGGGCTCAGGAGCCTTGGAGGATGGTTTTTGATAGATTTATACCTGAAGGCGCCATATTCTTCCTGCCAGAATCAATTCCAAATTGGCAATCTTTAGAAGGTCCTGTAGCTGCTAGATTTTATTCTGCACATATGTGTTTTACTTTAGGTCAATTTTCTAAAGAAGTTCAACACAATCCTGAATATTACTTTCATGGTGAAGAAATTTCTATAGCTGTTAGGGCTTTTACTCATGGTTATGATCTTTTTCACCCTCACAAGCCTGTAATTTGGCATGAATATACTAGAAAAGGAAGAACAAAGCACTGGGACGATGATAAAAATTGGTCTCAAAGGAACGAAAAATGTCATTTAATGAACAGAAAACTTTTTGTAATGGATGGGGAAGTTCAAGAGGGCCATGACGGACCTTATGGCTTTGGAAAAGAAAGAACTTTAAGAGATTACGAGAAATATGCTGGTATTTTATTTAGCAAAAGAGCAGTTCAAAAGCAGACTTTAGATAAAGAATATCCTCCAAATTTATACAACTACTCTTCGGAACAAGATTGGGAAAATAGTTTTTCTAGAATATTTAAGCACTGTATTAATTTATATAAAGTTTCTGTTCCAAAAGACGACTATGACTTCTGGGCTATTTCTTTTCATGATGAAAAGGATGAAACGATTTATAGAAAAGATGCTGATTCAAATGAAATTAATAATTTAATAAGAATTAATCAATCAAGTCCGTATTATGAGGTTTGGAGAGAGTTTAATACGACTGCTCAGCCGAAGTCTTGGAGTATATGGCCACACAGCAAATCATTTGGCTGGTGTGAAAGAATAACTGGCACTCTTTAGTTATTAATGACTAAGCCTCGTAATATATATTTTATCTAATTAAATATATATTATGAGCGATCCATGTTGTGGTCCCTTTAAGAAGGGCGTAAGAGGAGAATTAAAAGCACCAGCGCCCGGAGAATGTGATCTTAGGGCGTGTGTGGAGCAGTGTTGCGATTTGGATAGTATTTGTCCTCCTCCTGATTGCTGTAATTCTTTTGAGATAAAATATAAGCTTGGTCCCGACACTGGTCGTGATTGTCCTTGTACTCCAACTCCAATTCCTCCAACTCCAACTCTTCCACCAACTCCAACTAAAGGCAAAAATTATTATTGCGTAAAATTAATTACTCCTACTCCAACATATACTCCAACATACACCCCTACTCCTACTCCAACATATACTCCAACATATACTCCAACATACACACCCACTTACACGCCAAGCCCAACTCCTACTTATACTCCAACATACACCCCTACTCCTACTCCAACATATACTCCAACATATACTCCAACATATACTCCAACATACACGCCAAGCCCAACTCCTACTTATACTCCAACATACACCCCTACTCCTACTCCAACATATACTCCAACATACACACCCACTTACACGCCAAGCCCAACTCCTACTTATACTCCATGTGTTACTTGCAAGGGATATTCTTGTGAAAATGATTGCACCTATGGAAATTGCATAGGTGATCCTTGCTATGCAGAAAAGAAAAATTGCTTATGCTTCTGTGCAACTAGTTGTGAAGAATTGGTATCTAAAGGCTGTGCTTATAAGACAAATACAAATTGCTATTATTGCAAAGAAGATGGAACAACTGATTTTGTTCTTAAAGAAGTTTATCAAGGAGAATTGACAAATCTTAGACGTTTAGGATGTTATCCAATTGTTTGTGAAGATTACGAAGGTTATTACTCAACTCGTCCAACGCAGTGCCCAACACAAACACCTACTCCAACACCAACCGATACACCTACGCCAACACCAACACCTACTCCAACTCCTACTCCAACCCCAACCGATACACCTACGCCCACTCCAACCGATACACCAACTCCAACCCCAACACCTACCGCAACACCTACACCAACACCTACTCCAACCCCAACCGATACACCTACACCAACACCTACCGCAACACCTACACCAACACCTACTCCAAC
>Ga0214917_10003807_pt1 | contig 17207 bp, 33 predicted proteins | sample LL_1208_BB_MetaG_FD_177983 | JGI IMG/M metagenome (GOLD analysis project Ga0214917, IMG submission 177983) | Freshwater microbial communities from Lake Lanier, Atlanta, Georgia, United States - LL_1208_BB | ecosystem: Environmental > Aquatic > Freshwater > Lake | place: USA: Georgia | collected... | reverse complement strand
TTATACCACAGGTTCAAAAGTTTTTAGATGATGTATCTAATCCAAATACTGAAGCAGGTAAAACTTTTATTGAAATCAAAAAGGCAGTTGGCGATACTATTCAAGGCGTAAAAGATTTCTTTGCTTTGTTTGGTGGTGGCGATGCTATGGAAGGTTTTAAGAATGTTGCTTCAACTCTAGTAAAAGCGTTGCCTGCCCTGCTCGCGTTGAAGGGTATTCTTGTTTTGGCTAAGGCTGGAACTTCTATCGCTAACCTTGCTAAAGCTGTTGGTTTGATACAGGCAGGTAATGCAGTTGGTGGGGGTGGTGCTGGAACTCCTACTGGTGTTGGTAAGGTTGCTGCTGTTGGTAAAACTGTTTTAGGTGCGGCTTCTGTTGTTGCTGCAACACAACTTGCTACTCAGGCTGCTACTGATGCTGCGCAGGAACAAATTGATCCACTGCTTAAAAAGCGTGGTATGCGAGCTAACCTCAGTGTTGGTGCTTTTAGTAATGGTCAAGCAATGGTTATCCCAATGAGTAGTGGTAGTGACCCATTTGCAGGGTTCAAGGGTGCTTTCGGTGGTGGTTCAACTCAAGTGAATATCAATGTTCATAATGCTAATCCGAAGGCTGTCGCTGATGCTTTGGCTAAGTATTTGAAACAGAATGGTCATACTACTTTAGGTCAGGCGTTGAGGAACTAGATAAATGCCTGTTCCTAGTTATGTTGTTGAGATTAGTTTTGGTTCATCAGGTTATGTTGATGTTTCACAATATGTGCAATCGGTAACGATTGACAGGGGTATTAGCAGGGTTTTAGAGGACTATTCGGCAGGCTCACTGAGCATCACCTTCGTCAACAACAATCGCGTATTTGACCCGCTAAACACTTCATCCCCGCTGTATTCGACTTTGTATGGTTATACGCTGGTTCAACCTGGCGGTAGGGTGCGTGTCAAAGCAAACAACATCGTTAGGTTTACTGGGTTCATTCAGGATTGGTCATTCACCTATGATCAGGCTGGTTTAGATGGTAAAGCTACTTTGACTGCGTTGGATGAGATGTATCGCGTGGGTAACGCTGTTTTTACTGGCGGTTATGCGTGGCAGGTTGAGTCAACTACCGACCGAATGCGCACTGTTTTGAACTATAACGGTTTTGGTGCAGCTGAATATAGTGAAATCAAGACTGGGCATACTTTGTTGGGTGCTGACCAATGGCAGGCAGGCGACTCAGTGTTGAGTTATCTACAACAAGTCGCAAGATCTGAACCAGGTGATTTTTATAGTAATGCTTCAGCGGTAATGGTGTTCAAGGATCGTAGTTTCACAAACTATAACTGGACTAACAGTATGCGATATAACTTTGTTGCTTACCCGCAGAGTTTGGCAGGCACAACTGCACCAGATACTACGATAAAGGATGATGGGGAAGGCACTTATCAGTGGGTTGTTTTAGGTTCTAGGGCTACCGCTACTGCAAGCCAGTTTGGTGGGACTGTTTTTGCTGGTGGAACTGTTGCTGGTGTTATACCTTCTGAGGATTTTATTGGTTTTTCTTACACTAATCTGAATCCTGCCCGCTATGCGAACACTGGTAATAGTTATGTGTTTAGTGGTTATTTGCGTGGCAATTCAGGCACTTATGATGGTTCGATACAGTTGCTTGATTCTGCTGGTGGTTTGATTGCGTCATCAGCTATTTCTACTGCTTCAGCGGGTTCAGCAGCGTGGACTCGTATTGGTGGGGTGCTAACTAATTCAAGCACTTCTATTGTTGCTGGTGTAGGTTTCTCGTTTGGTATTACTCAGGCAACCGCAACTACTGGAACAACTATGCGTGGCGAGGGTTTCCTTGTTGAGCCTGGAACAGCGTTTACTAACTATTTTGATGGCGGGTATTCGCCTTCAGTGTCCTCTGCTGGCACTGTGTATGAGGTGGCGTGGGCTGGCGATCCATACGCTTCAATGTCAGGGTTATTGACTTCAACTGCCGCTACTGCTTCTGCACCGGCTATCTTGTCGTTTGCTGATGTGAACAGTCAGGCTACGGTTGGTGGGACAGGTATTCCGTTTACTGAGTTGACTATCGCTTATGGTAGCGAGAATCTATATAATCAGGTGCAGGTTATTGGGGTGAATGCGACTGCAATCAAAAACGATACGACAGGGCAAAGTCGTTATGGTTTAAAAACTTATTCGCAAACAGATAACTTGACCACATCATTGACTAAACCTAGTGAGATTGCTGCGAGCCTGCTAGCTGAATGGCGTTTGCCTGAGTATAGGGCTGAGGATATTACTTTGGCGTTAGAGTCGTTGACTTCTGCACAACAAAATCTTGTGTTGGCTGTCGAGTTGCGTGATGTTGTTAGGGTTTGTTTCAAGCCGTCTAACAGTGGTGATGTTGTTGATAAGTATTATCAGGTTTTAGGTATTCGCGGTAATACTGATGTTGAGCGTGACAGTTTGACTTTCACTTTAGGCAGTTTAGATAATGCGCCTATTCGCTTGGATTCGACTTTGTTGGCCATCCTAAATACTGATACTTTGGGCTAGTAAACTAGGGTTTTAGGAGTCTAATTATGCCTACATTCAAAACTTGGTCAATCGGTGAAGTGTTGACTGCTAGTGATCTAAACACAGCATTCTCACCTATCCCGCTCTACGCTTCAGCTATTACCGCTCAATATACTGGTGGTGCTATTGCTGCTGATGGGACTGCTTCTGTTGCTATCGCGTTTCCTGCCTCTAGGTTCACTGTTGCACCTATCGTGACTGTTTCTACTAGCGATGCCCGTCTAACAGCGTTTATTTCATCAGTGAATGCGGGAACTGTGACTGTTGGTTTGCGTAATAATGGTGTCGGCAACTCTGGTGGAACAGTAACGATTTATGGGGTTGCCATGCAGTTTACTTCTGGAACAGCGGCAGGATAAACATGTTTACTTGTGAAACAGATGGTTGTAGTCAAAAAGGTATTCAGCATATACCTCATCCTGAAGGTGTAACTCTTTATTGTGGTATTTGTGGGTTGGAGTTGACGGCTAGTGACTGAACAAAACCCGAAGCCTACTAATCAAACTTTATTGTTGCAGATTGTTCGCGACATCGAGATTCTAAAAGCCAATTCAATACAGATTTTGCAGGCTTCACAAGATCATGAAACAAGGATTAGGGAGTTGGAGCGACAGTCAAATCGTAACGCTTGGATTCCCCCATTGATTACAGCTGTCGTAACTTCTATCGCAGTTTTTATTATTAGTAAAGGTTTAGGGTAATGATAAATCCAGGCACATACAACATCACTGTTTGGCAGGGCGCAGATTACGATAAAACTTTTACTGCTACTCAAGGTGGAACGGCAATCAACTGGACAGGCTACACCGCAAGAATGCAGGTCAGGGATTCCAGTGATGCCACCGCTACGCTTCTTTCTTTAAGTAATGGTTCAGGGATTACGCTTGGGGGGACTGCCGGCACTATCGCTGTTGCTATAACAAGCACACAGTCAGCTGCCATCAGTGCAGGCGCATACGCATACGATTTGGAACTCGTTTCATCAGGCAACATTGTTACTAGGCTTTTGCAGGGTGCGTTTATTGTTAGCGGGAATGTGACTAGATGAGTGATGTTATTGTTTCAACAACCGAATCGACAACTAATGTAACAACAACTAACGATGTTACAACTATCGCCATAACCGATACTGTTGTCGAAGTTAGTCAAGCAACCGCAGGTTTGCAAGGCCCTCCAGGTTCAAACAGCGATCCAATCTACATTTTTGTTCGCAATGCTACTGGTGCGCAACTAAATAAAGGCACTATCGTCTATGTTTCGGGTGCTAATGGGACACATGTTCAGGTCACGCCTGCTTCAGCTTCCAGTGATGCAACCAGTGCTAGGACTGTGGGTTGGTTGGCTGACGATATTGCGAATAATGCTTCTGGTTTATGTCAGATTGAAGGCTATTTAGAGAGTGTCAACACTCAAGCGTTTAATGAGGGTGATCAACTTTATTTATCTACAACAGCGGGAGGCTTCACAAATACTAAACCTCAAGCACCTACGCATCTTGTTTATGTTGGTGTTGTCGCTAAAAAGAGTGCCGGTAATGGCAAAGTTTTTGTTAAAGTGCAGAATGGGTATGAGCTTGATGAACTGCATAATGTGCAGATTATTAGTGTTGCTGATAAGAATCTGATTCAATATGATTCTGCAACTGATCTTTGGAAAAATGTTGCTGCAACAGCGATAACAGTAGGTTCAGCAATTGTTGCAGGAACAGCAAGCTATGCAACTAACGCAGGCACTTCTGTCTATGCGACAACTTCAGGAACAAGTGTTTATTCTGCACAATCAGGAACAGCAAGTTACGCTACCGCAGCCTTATCTGCAACATCATCAAATAGTGCCTATACAGCTCTAATTGCAGGAACAGCCGTTTTTGCTAATACTGCTGGAACATCAACTTATGCTTTGTCTGCTGGAACTGCTACCGCTTTGACTGGTTCAATTTCACGCAGTCAAATAACAGATTTCACTTCAGGGACTGTTGCTAGTGCAGATTATGCGACATTAGCGGGGACAGCAAGTTTTGCGACAGCGGCTTCAACAGCAACAAATGCGGGTGCAGCATCTAATGCACAATATGCGGTGCAGGCTGGAACGGCAGTAAATATTTCTGGGACAGTGCTACAAAGTCAAGTAACTAATCTGACTACTGATCTAGCAGGTAAAGCTAACCTGGCTGGGGGGAATAGTTTTACAGGCGCACAAGTTATTACTGCTTCAACGGCAACACAAATACCTGTTCAGGTTCGTGCAGCGGCTTCACCTAGCGTGAATGTTCAGGAGTGGGATAACAGTGCAGGGGCAGTGCAAGCAAGCATTGATGCTAACTTTAGGGGTAACTTCCCTAGAGTAACGGCAGGTTCAACAGCTGATCTAGGTTACGCAATTCTGTCAGTCAATACAGGCGCAACAGCAACAATGGGGCTTGTTGTTAGGGGTGTAGCATCACAAGGAACACCATTTATAGATATTCAAAATAACGCAGGAAACTCACTTTTTAGAGTAAATAACTCTGGTTTCGCTGCTGCTGCATTTGGAATTATTGGCGGTGGTTCAGCGCAGGCTTCAGGTGCAAACAACACGCTTTATTCAACTGGAACAGCAAGCGTAGGGCTAGTTGTTCGTGGTGCTGCAAGTCAAACAGCAAACCTACAAGAATGGCAAACAAGTAGCGGCGGCACATCTGCGAGAGTAGATTCAGGGGGTATTGTTTATGGAACACAAGTCAGAGGGCTTTCAAGTTTGGTTTTATTAACCGAAGCGTCAGGTGGCGGTTTAGTAACTTTGGCTAGAGCTACTGCAACACCTTCATCGCCTGGTGCAAATACTGCAAGACTATATTTTAGAGATGGCACGAATGCTAACACGCTGAAACTTGTTGTTAGGGCTGGTGCGGCTGGTGCTGAAACAACTATTCTAGATAACATACCTACATAAGAAAGATAAAAAAATGTCAGATTTTGAAGTTCCTGTTGAATACAAGCTGAACACTTTGAATCAGCGTTTAGAAGCGTTGAATGTTGAAGGTTGGCACAACGAGGAAGCAAAACTTGTTGCACAATCAATCGGTAATACTGATGAAGTTAAACGCTTGACTGCAAACATTGAGATTATCAAAACTGCTATTGCTGATGTCAAATCTAGGATTGCTGAATTAGGGTAATGAGTAGTCTGATACATCCTGTTGATCCGAAAACTATTTCTGATACTTTCGGCACTCTCTCGGAGCAGCGTAAAAAACTAGGTTTAGGCCCACATCGGGGCGTAGATTATGCAGTAAAAAAAGGGACAGCGTTGAAAGCTGTTGGGCGTGGCACGATAGTTAAGGTTTATCATTCACAGATTTTGGGTTGGACTGTCGAATTGCGTTGTTTTGTTACTGCAACAAAGATTAGGGTGTTCAGTTATTCGCACCTTGATTCGGTGTCTATTGTTGAAGGCACTAAAGTTAAGCAGGGCGATGTTATTGGTGTTTCAGGTAACTCTGGGGTTAGCTCTGGGGCGCACCTGCATTTGATGTGTGGCAAAACACCGCACCTGGCTGTAAATGCTGTTGAGGATCCGCTTCAATGGTTACCTAAGATTGGATGAATATGAAGGCTATTTTTGCTAGTTATGGTAGGACTTTATTGGCTACTTCTTTGACTGCTGTTTTTGCGGTAGGGAAACTGCCTTTTACTTTTACCCAGCAGGATTGGTTGAATGTTGCTAACGCTATTTGGATTAGCTCTATCCCTGTTTTGATACGCATAATCAACCCTAAAGACCCGCTAGGACAGCCTAAAAAAGACTAAACAAGTAGTTATCTGGGTTTTACGCTAAAAAGGCTTGTATGGGCGTTTTAGGGCGTTTTTGACCTAAATTATTTGCTCTCGTTTCAGCCTTTTACGCTGTTCAGGTGTCGTGCCACCCCAAATACCGTATTCCTCACGCAAACCAACCTTCAAACACAACGCTATGACTGGGCATCGTAAACATATTTCGCGGGCAGTTTTTTCAGCCATCCGAACCATTTGCATACTATGACTTGACTGGGTAGCGAAATCCTCTGGGAAAAACACATCAGGAACTTGACTACATTCGACACCACCGTTGTCCTCAATCGCTTCCACCAGTGCAGCCATTTCACGATCAGCTCTATCTTTACTTGTCAAAGCAGGTTTGTCAGTAGTCATACCTAAAGTGTAGTTATGACTCAAGAAAAACTATTCCCTTTTGAAAATGCAACTTTATTAGGCACATTTGAACACGACAGTGAAGCCTGGCATGCCAGCAGAAATGAGCTTGGTGTAATTTCAGGCTCAGAGATAGGCACAATACTAGGCTTATCCCCCTGGAAGTCAGCGTTTACGCTTTGGGCTGAGAAAACAGGCAAAATAGATAACACAATTGAACGCAGCATTCCCATGCGACTTGGACAATTAGTAGAACCTGCAATCTTCAAACTTTATTCTGAACAACATGCAGATCACATTCTCTGGGAAGGAGCATCAACCTATTCTCACAAAGAAAATTCTTGGGCGCACGCTAATGTTGATGGATTTGGTGTAGATGAATCAGGTCTTCCCTACATTTTAGAAATCAAACATAGCTCACAGTATTGGGATGCAGTGCCTGAGAATTATCGCGCACAAGTGCTTTGGTATATGTGGGTTTTTGATGTCAAGCGGGCAGTGTTTGCGGTTGTGAATGCTGGTAGGTATAAAGAGTATGAAGTTTTGTGGGATGAGTTTGAGTTTCAAGCAATCTTGCAACAAGTGACACGCTTCAGACAACTCGTGTTAGATAATCTTGAACCTGACTGGGATGGCTCGGATAGCACATTTGAAACAGTTAGATTACTGTCACCAGACATTCAGGACACTAAAGAGGAACTAGGGCAGTTGGGTGTCGAACTGTTCAACGCTAACTTGAAAGTCAAGGAAGCTGAAACACATTTGACTGAAATGAAATCGCGTGTAATGTCGGCTTTGAACGGTGCTAAATACGGCACGATTGACGGCAAAACTGTTGTCACACTATCGCAGCGTGGCGCAGGTAAACCATTCCTAACAATAAAAGAAGGTAACTGATGAGCGAAATAAAAGGCGCAAACATAAAACTAGGTGACAGTGTTCGCCTAGCAATACAAAAACCAAACCAGATAGCAGTCACAGTCGTTCAAGGCGTATGTGAAGGCATCAGGTTTTGGAAAACAGATGAACTAGCAATTCAAATCGAAGGTTTAGATGACTGGATATACTTAGACAATAGTGTGACAGTGCAGGTGCTATAAATGCCTCAATTCAATTTACAAGATTATGAAACAGTAGCTGACAGGCTAAAACGCGCACTCAAAGACCACCCCGACCTGCGTATCGTGACACACAACATCACACAACAACACGACAGAGCAATAAGCACTTGGGTTGTCTATACAGAAGTATTTTTGAACGCTCAAGATCAAGCAAACAAATGCCCTAAAGCAACAGGTTTAGCATTCGAGGTTGATGGTGTAGGTATGGCACAAAAAACAAGCGCCCTGGAAACCTGCGAAACCAGCTCAATCGGTAGAGCCTTAGCCAACATGGGATACTTTGGCGACAAAAAAGCCAGTCGAGAGGAAATGAGTAAAACACTCAAACCTGCTACACCAAAAAACTATCAGGCAGCATTAGAAAACATCAACGATTTAGAGGGTTTACGAGCCTTATACTTAGAAGCAAAACAGGCGAAACAATCGAATGAATTGCTTGACAAGATTAGGGCTAAAGCAGATGGACTTACCGGAAACACTGGCAAGGATTAGGCTTCTCGAAGCTAAAGAAACCGAGCTGTGGGAACTCATTGTCGCCTACCAGGGTTCACCTGTCACTAAAGCCGAATACATCAACGAACTCGCCGACATAGCGTTACGCAAAAAAAAGTTAGAAAACACGCTAATAAATTAGGTGTTTCACTAGGTTTTGTGGTTAGATACTTTCCATAGGAGGGTGTCTATGACAATACAACTAGGCAAATTCGACTGTTCAACTGGTCATTCCAATCTGCTTTATCGTAACGGTGACTTGACTGTTCGCACAGCTACTGCTGCCGATAAAACTTTTATAGATAAATTACAAAAAGAAAATTCTTATGCCGTTGGGTTTATTCAGGCAACAGTATGGGATAAATATGTTTTTGGTGGGGAACGAAATTTTGTTGTTTTTATTTGCGAGAAAAATGCTGACATGGTTGGCTATGTTTTGCTCACTCCAGGTCGAGCAGTCAATACCTATGCAAAAATACAGCAGATTGCTGTGCGAGAGGATGCTAGGCGATTAGATTATGGTTCAGCATTATTAGCTGTTGTAAAAGATTTTTGTAATACTTTCGGCAGATTAGGTGTAACGCTTCGTTGTCGAGTGGATTTAGAATCAAACTATTTTTGGAAAGCTCTAGGCTTCCGCTTATACGATGTTTGGGAAAAAGGCAAAATCAATCATGTTGGTTTCAAGGCTTCAAACGACATCAATCTATGGTCAATCGACTTAAATGATGATTTTGAGGACTTATTTGGATGGGATGAAACAACAAATGGTTTATTCATTCCAGAAAAGATACAAAAACGAAAGAAAATAAACATGGAGGGCATAGTTGAGCCTGGAACTAATTAACTGTTGGCGATGCGGTATCGCAGTCGATATTGAAGTCTATAAGAAGCGTGTTCAACGCAAAATCCCCGACCCTGACCGGTGCGCTGACTGTTTCGACACAGATAAAGCCATGAAAAACACTTGGACTTGGGTGCATCCAGTGTTGAGAAAGATTGTTTGCATACCTCATAAAGGGGATGTTGATGACGAGTTTAGGCCACTGAATAAAGCAGGCAGACTGTATATGCCTGGTGAACGCATTTGTGGGATGAAGGATTGTGTGAAGCGCACACATCAAGTCAAATACGCTAACAAACTGGTTGCTGATCCGATAGAAACTATTTTGGCGTTAGCTGAAGCGCAGCAGTATGAGAAAACCCCCCTAGTCAAAGGAAACTAGGAGGGCTACTGAGAGGGGTTCAGTAGATTTGAGTTTATCAGGTTTTAGGGACATAATAGGTCGAATGAGAGTGGAGGTTTCAGTTGGGGTATAGCGAGATGGATTGGGTTTGGGAAAATAGTCAAGCCTCGAAAACAGATAAGTTGGTGTTGCTTGCTATTGCCCGCAGGTATCGGGTTGGTGTTGGGGCGTGGCCTAGTCAAGATTATTTGGCTAAACAGTGTGGTGTGAATGCTCGATCTATTCGCAGCAGTATCGCCAGGCTTGAGGCGTTAGGTGAGCTGGTTTGGAAGTCCGGTAGCGGTAAGTCAGGTAAGGCTAATACTTATTTGTTGCCGAAACTTGAAGGTGCAAAAACTTCCGCATTAGATGCAAAAACTTCCGCTGAAAGTGCAAAAACTTCCGCTGAAAATGACAAAAACTTCCTACCATTAAATAAACAATTAAATAAATTAAATAAGGCTGACGCTTTTTTTGTGTTTCTTGCTTGTTTCCCTGATCGCACTGTTAGTGATGTTTTGGTTTATCGTGCTTGGGTGAAGGCGCTCCTAAAGGTCGCTAGCGAGGATGTGTTGATTACCGCTGCGCGGGCTAATAAGGAAATGCTTGAACCAAATGCTTGGTTGAACTTTGAGAAGTGGCGTGGCATTGATGATGGGGATTGGATGTTGAGGGCGAGGTGAATATGCGTTTGCGTTTGGAGCAGGGTGTTTTGGGGGGTGTGTTGCGTTTTCCTAATGTGTTTGAGGGTTTGCAGTTGTCGGAGGTTTTGTTTGATGATCCGTTGAATTTGCAGGTTTTTCAGCGGATTAAGGAGTTTCGGGGTAGGGGTGTTGTGCCTGATGTTTTGTTGGTTGCTAGTGATGTTGCGCCTGCTGTTGCGGTGAGGGTGTTTGAGTGTCAGGCTGAAGCTCCTGCGGTTGAGTCGAGTGTTGTTTGGTATGTGCAACAGTTGAAAGCTATTTGGGCTAAGTCGCGTTTGGGTGTTTTGGGTAGTCAGTTGGTGCAGGATAGTGATAATCCTGATGTGAGTGTGACTGATTTGGTTGGTGTCGTTCAGGGTGGTTTGGATGTTGTTGTTTCTGATCAGTTGCCGTTGCAGGTGGTTTATCCGCAGTCGTTTATGCAAGAGTATTTGAGGGTTATGGGTGAGCGTGTGCCTTTTGTGCCGACTTGTTGGGGGAAGTTGAATTGGTTTTTGGGTGGTTGGCGTGATAGTGCGTTTTATGTTGTTGCGGGGCGACCAGGTATGGGTAAGACGATTGTGTTGTTGCAGGCTGCTTATCAGCTGGCGTTACAAAATAAACATGTGCTTTATTTTTCGTTGGAGATGCCGGCTATTCAGTTGCAGCACAGGATTTTGGCTCAGGTGTGTGAGATTGATTATGACTTGATTGCTAATGATGATCTTGATACTCCTGAGTTGAATGTTGAGAATCGTGAGGTTAGGGATTTGCGTAGGAGCATTTGGGCTGCTGAGGCGAGGTTGACTGATAGTTTGGGTTTTGTGTGTGAACCTGTTTTGACTCCAGCAAGGTTGAAGGCTTATGTTGCTAACGCGAATGTTAGGCGTAAGGTTGATGCTATTTTTATCGACTATATCGGGTTGATGGATGATGATGTGAAGCATAGTAGTAAGAGCGAAAAGATAGGTTCGATTAGTCAACAGTTGAAGCAGTTGGCTTTGACTTTGGATGTTCCTGTTGTTTCGGCTGCTCAGTTGAATCGTGAGATTGAGGCTCGTGGTGGGAATGCTAAACCTCAGTTGTCGGATTTGCGTGATAGTGGTTCGATTGAACAGGATGCGGATGTGATTTTGATGATTCAGCGTAAACAGAATGAGCAGGATAAACGGAATAATCCTGATGGTAATGGCACTGATTTTTTTGTTGTTGTCGCTAAGAATAGGCATGGTAGGACTGGTTCAGTGAAGTTTAGAGCTGAGGATCAATACAGCAGAATAGTTGAGGTGTAAAAATGGATGACTTGTTTGATGAGGCTTGGGGTTTCGATCTTGTGAGGTCGAATGTTCCTTTGGAGTCAAAAGTGGTTTTGGATGATATTACTTTGGAATTGACTAAGCCTTTTGATTTTCAAACTGATGGGGTTAGTAGGTTTTACCCTTATTTAATTCCTGATGGTTTGCCTAAGCGATTTGCTTTGGGTGTTATTGTGGGTGGTTCGGGTAGTGGTAAAAGCTCACTGCTGAAGCATTTTGGTCAGGTTAGTGAGGTTGTTTGGAATGATGGCAGTATTGTTTCAAATTTTGGTTCGCCTGCTGAGGCTAGTGAAAAGTTATCAGCTGCTGGTCTAATGTCTATTCCTGATTGGGTGAAGCCTTTTAGTGTTTTATCTAATGGCCAAAAATTTAGGGCTAATCTTGCTCGACAACTAGTTTCAAATACTGTTATTGATGAATTTACGAGTGTTGTTGATCGTAATGTGGCGAAGGCAGCTTCAGTTAGTTTGTCGAGGTATGTGCGGTCAAATGAGTTAGAGAATATTGTTTTGGCTACTTGCCACAGAGATATTTTAGAGTTTTTGCAACCTGATTGGGTTATTGATACTGATAGAGGCCAATGGGCTTCGGGAAGGTATCTTCAACAACCAAATTTGGTGGTCAAAGTTTATGCTTGCTCAAACTCCATTTGGTCAACCTTTGCTGAACATCACTATCTCACCGAAAAAATCAACAAGGCTGCACACTGTTTCGCAGCAGTTTGGGAGGGACAGTTAGTGGGTTTTTATGCTGTCTTGGCTTACCCATCTGGCACAGTGCGTAACGCTTATCGTGGCCATAGGTTAGTTATTTTGCCTGAGTTTCAAGGGTTTGGTTTTGGTCATTCTTTGGCTGAGGTTGTTGCTCAACATTATGTAGATAATGGTAAACGCTTTTTCGCTAAAACTAGTCATCCTCGATTGGGTGAGTATCGTGATCAGTCGCCTTTATGGAAGGCAACCAGTAAGAATCATAAGCGTAGGACTGATGTTAGTAATAAGCATTTGACTAGATGGAAAATGAACCCTAATCGTTGGAGTTATAGTCATGAATATATTGGAGGTAGCTGATGACTTTAAATGAGGCTGTTTGTCGGAGATGTGGCTGGAAGTGGGTTGTGTCACCTGATAAGAAGGATGATAAGACTTTGTTGTGTAAGTCGTGTCGTGTGAAGCCTGCGAAAGTGATTCAGTATGGGGTGTTGCGGTGTGAGCCTCACAGGGGTCGTGTGAATGATGATCTTGAGCCGATTGATGATGCGGGTGAGTTGGTGTTGCCTGGTGTTCGTGTTTGTGGGCATAAGGATTGTGTGAACCCGAAGCATGTCGCAAGTTAGTTGTAGAGTGAAAACATTCAGCTAGTGAATATGGAGGATAAGAATTATGGCTGTTGTAAAAGTGTCGGGTAAAGTGTCGAAGGTTTTTGGTGCAAGCAGTCAAGGACTTGCGTTGACTGAAACCTTTAAGGCTGCTAACGGTGAGGAATATTCTAGGCAGTGGAGTGTTTGGTTTGCTGTTGCACATAACATTCCTGAAGGTTCAGAGGTGACTGTGTTTGGGCAGTTGTCGTATAAGATTGAGGATTTTGAGGGTAAAGATGGTAAGCCAGGTCGTAAGGTGAAGCTGGATATCAATAACGCTCAAGTTGATAAGCCTGTTGCACCGGTGGCTGCGGACTTGCCTTTCTAAATTGGTGCGCCAGTGGATCGTTGGCTATCTGTTTGGGTTGCTGTTTATAGCTAACGCTCTAACTAACGAGACACCTCTATCAGCTTTGAATTGGTTGGTGGGGGTGTTTTGTTTTTTTGTGATTATTGTGAATTGGTATGGCAAAAAGTAGGTTTAGTTTTACTGTGTTTGGGGTTGTTCCTGCGACACAGGGGTCAAAAAAGTATGTAGGCACTAGGCGCACAGCTTCAGGTAACAACATCCCGCTTATTGTTGAGTCTCATCCAGGTTTACCGAAGTTTAGATCAGCGGTTGCTGATGCTGTTGTTGAGGCTATTCAGGCGCATGACGACTTTGTTATGTTCACAGGTGCGGTGAAAGTTATTGCAACCTTCTATTTGCCTAAACCTGCTTCGTCTAGGGCTGTTTACCCGATAAATCAGCGTTCAGGGGATTTAGACAAGTATTTGCGAGCCTTACTGGATAGCATTACTAAGGGTGGGGCTTGGGTAGATGATTCTCTGGTTGTTGAGGTTGAGGCCTATAAGTTGTATGCGACTGGGGATTCTGGGGTTGCAGTGACCATTGAAACCCTATAATTTAGGGGTTTTTTGTTACCTAAAAGTTATCAATAAATTCGTGTCGAAATGTTGCTCGAACCCCTTGTCGAAGTGTAGAGTTTATGTATAGGCAACAACGCCTACATAAACAAAGGAAAACGAAAAATGACTAAGCAGCAGATTTGGGAACTAATCGAGATTCACCAGTTGTTGGCTGACACTGATAAAGCGAAAAACATTCAGGGCTTTGATGCTCTAACAGCATTCATTGAGGATAACGCTTTTACTGTTGAGGAGGACAACTAATGAACATCAATATCAAGATCGACCCAACGGCTTTCGGCAAGTCAGGTTATCTGGCTTTATGCCCTTACTGTCTAAAAACAACTGAATACTTTATTTGTTGTGACGAATACAAACTCAATGTTGTTGATGCTTCAACGATTGACGAGTTGTGTGAAATCTATGATCTGAACGCTGAACAGCGTTGGCAACTATTTTTTGACTTCGATGAATGGGAGTCTAGTCAACCGGACAAGTTTGAGGTTGCGTGTGATGCGTATCGTGCCTGGTGTAAATCAGGGAAAAACTTCAAGACAAGTCAACATTTGTTTGATGCTTGGGATGCAGCTGTTATGGCTTATGCTGAACGCTATTCAGTAACTCGTGCTTTCGCTGTTGACAAGGTTTATCGTGAAGTCGAAGCCGAATATAGGGATGAGCGTGTCAAATGAAAAACATTATTTTGTTTGTTGTTGTGACTGTGATCTTGTTTGCGTTGAGTGAGGCGATGCATGCCGGAAGTTTGTTTGCTCAAGGCGTGTTGTTCACTGTTGGTGTTGGGTTTGTTGTTTGGTGTGTGAGGGCGGTGCGTGATGTGCGATAACTGTGCTGAAGCTCGCAGGACTGCTGAACAGGTTGCAAGCGACATGTCTAGGGCTGAGAAGTCGAGAGAGTTTTATCGTAGGCAGGGTGAGTGTCGTGAGCGTGAACGCATTATCAAGCGTATTAGGGCGCAGATTTGTTTTGATGCGTTAGCAGATCAAGAAGGCAGATGCTCAAATCATTCAGGTAAATGTTTCGAGTTAGGTTTGTTAGTCAAAGAGCTAGAGGAGGCTAAATAATGACTATTCAAGATGTAATTACTGAAGTTGTTACTAAAACAAGCAAATTGCAGGACACTGCAACCAGAGTTGAACTAGCAAAACACCTTCAGAGTATTCTTGAGTCACCTAAATTTAAGGCGATGTCAGCGTTAGATGTCGTGCAACTAATGTTGGCCAAACTCAGGGAGAATCACGATGAGCAAGCCTAAACACCGTAAAGATGACTATTTTTATGTGAACAAAAACTTGTTGTTGCTGCTAATCAGTATCGTGCTAGTTGTTATCGGGTTTTGGGTGGCTGTTGAGTCCAGTCGGGATTGTAGGGTTATCGAGTATCAAGATTTGCAGGGGACACATAACATGACTGTTTGTAAAGGAGGCGACAAGTGAGCTGTAAAAACTGTATTGACGATGCGTGTCAATGTGCCAGGACTGAAGCAGTCAACCGGTTCAGTAAAGATTATCGGGCAGGGCTAACACAGGGCAGGGCTGATGAGGCTACTAGAACAACTGATGCGCTTATTGAGTTAGAGCAGAAGGGCGTTATTAGCAACGATCAGATGCAAGCAATCCTCGACCTGATTTTAGAGAAACTGACTGATGTTATGGACATTGACTGATGTTTGAGTTGCTTGTCGCTTTGCTGTTGATAGCTGTAATCGTGTTTGTGTTGTTGGGCTTGTTTAGCGTGTTTATCGCTTATCTTACGCAGGCCAGTTATGTTGATCCTTTAGATGATGATTGGAATGATGATGTTTAGAAAACTTGGGCCTAAACGCTATTTGGCGGGGTTTCAAGATGGGACTACTGCGGGCTATGAGTTGGCGTTGACTCGTATCGAAGCGATGCTACACAGCGAACTGAAAAAACTTGCTCAATCTAAATTCGAGGAAAATAAGGAGGTTCGTGTGAAGGAACTTGTTTGGGTTTTATCTAAAGTGAAGGGGTTTTATCGTGTCGCAAAGTAAAACTATTCAGGAAGCAGTGTTGTTGCTGCGTGACGAAAACCTTGTTTGGAGTAGTGACATGGAGGATGTGAAACTTGAATTGGCTATGCTGTTAGAGGTGTCGGCAAGTAATGACATGACTAGGTTTATAGCTGAAGGTTTAGCGAAGCGTATTGTTTCGCCAGGCACCGTGTATGACCCGCAACTTGAAAAGAGATAACATGCTTGATGACCTGAAACTACCGGCACGAAAATTCACTTGCAAAGTGCGTTCAATCAAAGAAACATTAGACACTAAAGATGCTGCAATCTTTGAGAACAGTGTCATGGATCAGGCTTGGCCACTAACTGTTTTGTCGCGTGAGCTAAACAAACGCAACATCAGTATTAGTGACAACAGTATGCGTAGGCACAGGCTAAAGGAATGCTCATGTTGGAGGACTTGAGTAAACCTGCCGACAAGGTTACTGTTCCTGAAGGCTGGAGTCCGAGTATCGAGTTTGATGCTAACGGTGGTGAGGCTACACTTCCTGCTGTTGAGGGCGATAACCCGCTAGACATTGAAGGTTTCCTGCGTGAAGCAGGCATCAACCCTGACGAGATAGAAATAGTAGGCGAACCGCGTATTAGTCGTTGGCAAGTCGCCAGACCATTCCCATTAGAACCGGCATGGCATACAGCTGTTCGCATCAGATGGCGTAGGAAAGGCGCAAACATTGATTTGCCCTTACTGTATGCGCTTGCAAAGAAAACTAAACCAGTAATCCCTAAACCAGTCGCATCAGGTAAAGCATTGGTTGTGTTGTGGAGTGATTTGCAGGTGGGGAAAGTAGATTATAGGGGCGGGGTTGAGGCACTTATCCATAGGGTTGCTGAAACGCAAGTCAAACTGCTCAACAAAATCAGAGAAGTGAAACCTGAGAAAATCATTTTTTGTGATGTGGGCGATACTATCGAAAACTTTGTCAACGCAGCCGACATGCATCAGCTACAAACAAACGACCTCAGTATCATGCAACAAGTTGATTTAGCGACAAGCCTGGCTTGGGATGTGCTAAAAAACATTAGCAAGCATGCGCCTGTCGTGTATCTAACTGTTGGCAGTAATCACTGTCAATGGCGAGTCAATAAACAGCGTGTAGGTAAAGTCACTGACGATTGGGGTATTCACATAGGTCGCACTTTAGCTCGTTTGAGTAAAGAGGTAGGTTTGCCTATCGAGTTTCGTGAACCTGCACAACATGACGAATCACTGGCATACGACATTTTTGGCGACAAGTTTCACATTCTAGGGTTATGGCATGGGCATCAATCACCTCGACCAGATCAAGTGCCTACATGGTGGAGGCAACAAGCAT
>Ga0214917_10003806_pt1 | contig 17208 bp, 18 predicted proteins | sample LL_1208_BB_MetaG_FD_177983 | JGI IMG/M metagenome (GOLD analysis project Ga0214917, IMG submission 177983) | Freshwater microbial communities from Lake Lanier, Atlanta, Georgia, United States - LL_1208_BB | ecosystem: Environmental > Aquatic > Freshwater > Lake | place: USA: Georgia | collected... | reverse complement strand
GATCTAAGTTATCGGTTGGCTCATCAAGTAATAACAAAGTATCGCCGGCAAGTTCTAATAATAAAACTTGAAAACGCGCCTGTTGTCCGCCAGATAAAGATGTGAATTGCTGCTCTGCTTGTTGCGCTAATTCATATCTGCCAAGCACAGATTTAGCGGCTCCTAATTGCAATGAATTCTCCTGCCACAAGATCTCAAGAAGAGTCTTTCCAACAAATTCAGGATGAGCATGAGTCTGAGCGAAAAAACCTGGAATAACTCTTGCGCCCAATTTAAATTCACCGCTATATCTAACGCTCTCATCGCCTGAAAGCCTTCTTAAAAAGTGAGATTTTCCAGATCCATTCTTTCCAAGAATTGCCACTCGATCCTGATAATAGATTTCAAAGGTAAAGGGCTCAGTTAGATTCTCTAGAGTTAGATCCTTACAGGTCACTACGCGCTCGCCAGTTCTCCCACTTTTGAGATTCACCTTCACATCTTGTTCCAGAGGCGGCGGTGGCGGCGGACCAATCTCTTCAAACTTTCTAAGCCTAGTTTGCATCGCTCGATACCTTGAGGCCATATCAGGCGATGAAGCAGCTTGCCATTGCAGAGTTAGAACTAGTTCTTTTAACCGCTTATGTTCCTCTTGCCAGCGCTCTAGTACTTGAGCGAACTGAGCATTACGCGCTTTTCTTGCATCATGCCAAGTATTAAAGCCCTCACCATGAATCCATGCGCTATTTCCACTAACTCCTTGTTCAAGTGTGACAACTTTGGTAGCAGTTGCTGCTAATAACTCTCGATCATGGCTAATAAATAGGATCGTTTTCTTTGAAATTCTTATCTGCTCCTCTAGCCATCTCTTTGATGGAACATCTAGATAGTTATCAGGCTCATCAAGGATTAATACCTCCTCTGGCCCATTAAGTAATACTTCAAGCACTAGCCGTTTTTGTTCTCCTCCAGAGAGTGAATTCACTAATCGATCAGATACTCGATCAAAACTCTTTGCTAGCGCGTTATTAACAGCAATATCCCATAGCACTTCTTGCTCATATCCCCCAGCATCTCCCCAATCGGATAGTGCTTGGGCATATGCCATCTGCTGCCTCTCAGAATTATTAGCAGCCATTTCACTTTCAGCCTCTTTAAGTTTCTCTGCAGCCTGCCTAATTCTAAGCGGTGATACTGAAATTAATAAATCTCTCACTGTTGATTCATCTCGAATTGAGCCAATAAATTGGCGCATCACACCAAGGCCACCATTAATAATTATCTGACCAGAATCAGCAGTTATATCTCCGGCAATCATTCGAAATAAAGTTGTCTTTCCAGATCCATTAGGACCAATTAGAGCAACCTTTGATCCCTCGCCAACCCGAAAGGAGACATCGCTAAGTAAAACCCGGCCATCTGAGAGGGCATACTCAATTCCAACTACATTTATCTGCCCCATTTACTCTTCATCTCGCCGGCGGGCAGTCACTTTAAATCTAGCTTCAAGTAAATCATCAGCTGGATACTCAATAGCAATCAGGGTTAAACCTCGTGCTGGAAATACTAGGCTCTCACTAACTCTAGTTTTGTTGGCAAGTAGCGATGAGATCCACTCTGGCTCAAAGCGCGACTCTCCAACACAGACTACTGCCCCAACTAAATTTCTCACCATTGAGTAGCAGAAGGCATCAGCAGTAACTCTTGCAAGAAGGGTGGAGTCAGCCATTCTCTGCCAGCTAAATTCCTCTAGCCTTCTTAAAGTAGTTCCAGAGCCGCCAGGTTTACAAAACGTTGCAAAATCATGATCTCCAAGAAGTCTCCTGCTTGCCTCATTTAACCTACTTAAATCAAGGTGTCGATACCAAGGCGTGATATCAAATCTCTTTAACGGATCAATATGCTGCTGACCATCTGCAATCTTATAAATATAAGTTCGGCGCAGAGCAGAGAAGCGAGCATGGAAATGATCTGGAGCTCTACTAATCGCTCTAACTAATATCTCCTCGCTTAGCATTCTATTAAGGCGATATTGCAGATCTTGAGTGTTCCAAGGCTTTCCATACTTATCTCGCTCAGGTAGATCAAAGTGAGCAACTTGCATACTGGCATGAACTCCAGCATCTGTTCTTCCTGCCACGATCAAATCAACTTTATTTCGAACTAAACCGCTGAGAGCAACTTCCATCTCTCCTTGAATAGTTCTCTGATCTGGCTGCTTGGCCCAACCGCTAAATCCGCTTCCGTCGTAGGAAAAATCAATCCTAAAACGAAGAAACCCACTCTCAACTTTGAGAGTGGGTTGCTCCATTGACACTTCTTTTATTTATTTTTAGTTAGGAAGAGCTACTCCGCTTTAGCGGCGGCAGCCTTCTTCTTTGGCGCTGCCTTCTTAGCTGCTTTCTCTGCTTCATTAACTACTGCCTTTTTTGCAGGAGTTCCTTCAGCTAATACTTCAATGATTGCCATAGGAGCGTTATCACCCTTACGTGGACCAATCTTGGTAATTCTTGTGTAGCCACCATTTCTGGACTCAAAGCGTGGCGCAATCTCAGTAAAGAGAGTATGAACTACGCCCTTATTAGAGATAGCGGCCATTACTTGGCGACGAGCAGCTAGATCACCCTTCTTGGCAGTGGTGATTAACTTTTCAGCAAGTGGACGCAGACGGCGAGCTTTAGCTTCGGTGGTGCGAACTTTGCCATTTTCAAAAAGTTGCTCAGCAAGAGTTCTAAGGAGCAATCTTTCATGGGATGGACCGCTTCCAAGACGCGGACCTTTAGATGGACGTGGCATTAGCTCTCTCCTTAAGCCTGGTCGTCGGAGTAATCGACGCCATAGTTCTGATGTTGTGTCGGATCAAAGCCAACTGGTGAATCCTTAAGTTGCATGCCCATTGAAGTGAGCTTTGCCTTAACTTCATCAATTGATTTAGAACCAAAGTTACGAATATCTAATAGATCTGCCTCACTACGTGAGAGAAGCTCTCCAACTGTGTGGATTCCTTCACGCTTTAGGCAGTTATAGGAGCGAACTGTTAGATCTAGATCTTCGATTGGAAGGGCTAGATCTGCAGCAAGAGCTGCATCTTGGATTGATGGTCCAAGATCAATTCCTTCCGCTGCGTAATTGAGTTCATGAGCAAGGCCAAAGAGCTCAACTAAAGTCTTTCCAGCAGACGCGAGCGCATCTCTTGGACTCATAGAACTCTTGGTTTCAACATCAACAATTAAACGATCAAAGTCTGTTCTCTGCTCAACACGAGTTGCTTCAACCTTATAGGTCACCCGAAGCACTGGTGAGTAGATGGAGTCAACTGGAATGCGTCCAATTTCTGCTCCAACTACTTTATTTTGCACCGCTGTGACATAGCCACGACCGCGCTCAATTGTTAGCTCAATTTCCACATTAGCTTTGGTATTTAAAGTGGCAATATGAAGATCTGGGTTATGAACTACTACTCCAGTTGGAACAGCAACATCTGCGCCAGTAATTACCCCTGAGCCATTCTTACGAATATAGGCCACAGATGGCTCATCATTTTCAGATGAGAGAACTAAGTTCTTGATATTTAAAACGATATCTGTCAGATCCTCTTTAACACCTTCTAAAGTGGTGAACTCATGCAGAGCTCCAGCAACGCGGATGCTTGTGACAGCCGCTCCTGGAATAGATGAGAGCAGGGTGCGACGTAGTGAATTTCCTAGGGTGTATCCAAAGCCAGGCTCCAACGGTTCAATTATGAAACGGGAACGGCTTTCGTTTACTACTTCCTCGGATAGTACGGGGCGCTGTGCAATTAGCACTTCTTTCCTCCATTATCTTGAGAGATCCACTATTTGATCTCTCACTTAGTACCTACTTTTATGAAGTTTTTAAATCCTTGCTAGCCAGATGATTAATAAGGCAGATCGCTCTGCCCTATCAATTACTTGGAGTAAAGCTCAACGATAAGTTGTTCCTGAACTTGAGTATCGATAATGGCGCGAGTTGGTTGACCATGAACGATGATTCGCATCGAAGATGGCACAACTTCAAGCCAAGCCGGTACTGACTTCTCACCAAATTCAGCAGATGCAACAATGAATGGAGTTAAGTCTTGCGACTTTGCTCGCACATCAATGATGTCGAATTGGCTGACATGGAAAGATGGAATATCAACTTTGCGACCATTAACCAGAATGTGTCCATGACGAACAATCTGGCGGGCCATATCGCGGCTCTTTGCAAAACCAGCTCGATAGATCACGTTATCTAGCCGAGTCTCTAGGAGAACAAGAAGGTTCTCACCAGTCTTGCCAGCTAGACGGCTTGCTTCGGTGTAGTAGTTGCGGAATTGTTTTTCCAATACCCCGTAGATACGTGCGCATTTCTGCTTCTCACGCATCTGGAGTAAATACTCAGATTCCTTCGCTCTTGCTCGACCATGTTGTCCTGGTGGATAAGGGCGTGACTCAATTGGACACTTAGGTCCATCGCACTTCGAGCCTTTGAGGAAAAGTTTCACTTTCTCGCGGCGGCATCTCTTGCAATCTGCTCCTGCATAACGGGCCATGTTCTCTTCTCCCTTCCTTATACTCGACGTGGTTTACGTGGACGGCAGCCGTTATGAGCAAGAGGTGTGACATCAGAGATGGCACCAACTTCTAGCCCGGCTGCTTGTAGTGAACGAATTGCAGTCTCACGTCCTGAGCCTGGGCCCTTGACATAGACATCAACTTTCTTAACTCCATGCTCTTGCGCTTTTTTAGCGGCAGATTCTGCAGCTAGCTGCGCAGCAAATGGCGTTGATTTACGTGAACCTTTAAATCCAACTTGGCCAGATGATGCCCAAGCAAGAACTGCTCCTGATGGATCAGTGATAGTCACGATTGTGTTATTGAAAGTACTCTTTATATAGGCATGACCAAGGGCAACGTTCTTCTTCTCTTTCTTACGTGCCTTTACTTTTGCCTTAGGGGCAGCAGTAGTAGCTCCAGCTTTAGCTTTTGGCGCGGCCATTACTTGGTCTCCTTCTTCTTACCAGCGATGGCAACGCGTGGACCCTTACGAGTGCGAGCGTTGGTATGGGTGCGCTGACCACGAACTGGAAGCCCCTTACGATGGCGAATTCCTTGGTAGCACTGAATTTCAACTTTGCGACGAATATCGCCTGCAATCTCACGGCGGAGATCGCCTTCGATCTTGTAATTAGCTTCAATAAATTCACGAAGCTTAATTAGATCGGGCTCTTGTAGATCTTTTACTCGAACATCGGGTGAGACACCAGTTGCAGCAAGAGTTGCTTGCGCCCTGGTCTGGCCAATGCCGAAAATATATTGCAGCGCGACCTCAAGCCGTTTTTCACGCGGCAGATCAACGCCAACTAGACGTGCCATTTAGTACTTCTTTCCATAATCTGAAAGTCCTCCGCAACGCCTATCCGAAGAATTTTCTTCGGCTCCCGCTTTCAGTCAGGAGGTCAGTAATTACTTACTGTCGCGCCACGCGTTCTTATATTTAGTTTTTAAACCAGGTTTAACCCTGGCGTTGTTTATGTCGGAGATTGTCGCAAATAACCATAACGCGACCATTACGACGAATGACTTTGCATTTATCGCAAATCTTCTTCACGCTTGGTTTAACCTTCACGATCAAACTCCCTTTCTTACTTATACCGATAAATGATGCGACCTCTGGTGAGGTCATATGGACTAAGTTCTACAATCACACGATCCTCCGGCAAGATACGAATGTAGTTCTGTCGCATCTTTCCGCTGATATGTGCAAGCACTTTATGTCCATTGGTGAGCTCAACGCGAAACATCGCATTAGGTAGAGCTTCAGCTACAGTGCCCTCGATTTCGATTGCACCATCTTTTTTAGCCAAGCTTTAACCTCGTTTTGTTTGCCTCAAGCCCTCATTTGGGCAGAGGAGGAGTTTATGAGAGGGGGTTAGAAAAGGGAAATTCGCGCCTAGAGCCCAACGGAGATGATGACAGCCAAGGCAAATCCTCCGCAAGCAACCCAGGCAAGCAGGCCTAAAACAAGGGGTTTTGCCCCAAGGGCCTTAATGGCTGCCCACTTCACCGATAGGCCCATACCTAATAAGCCAAGAGATAGGAGGATCTTTGAACTCTCTTTTCCTACATTAATTGCGCTTTCTGGCAGTGAGAGGGCATTAACAATTAAGGCGCAAGCAACAAAACCAATAACAAATACTGGAGTGGCGCTCTTTAAGGATCTCTTCTCACTTGTTTTATAGGAGAGCAAGAGAATTAGTGGAATAAGCAGCACAACTCTAGTTAGCTTCACAATCACCGCACTATCAAGAGCGGCAGGGCCCATAAGTGATGCGGTGGCAATAACTTGCCCAACATCATGAACAGCAGCGCCAATCCAAGCACCCGCAGTTGCATCACTTAACGAAAATAAGTTTGCAAGTGGTGGAATGACGAAAACCGAGAGCGTGCCACAGAGGGCAACAAGTGCCACAGCATAGGAAACATCTCGCTCTTCACTCTTTCGAGTTGAACTAATCGCAGCTATTGCAGTTGCCCCGCAGATTGCAAAGCCGCCTGCAATAAGAGTTGAGAGTGATTCACTGGAGCCACTTTTCATAGCTGCATATCTAAGACCTAGAAAAACTGCAGAAACGATAATTACTACAGCGAAGAGCCCCTTTGGGCCAACTTCAATGAACTTATCAATTGAGATCTGAAATCCAAGGAACACCACACCAAGGCGCATACATCTCTTTGCTGCAAAGTTTGCAGCCTCTCTACCGCCATCTCCCCAGAGACCGCTATTAACTAGAGCTAATCCAAAGAGTAGTGAGATAAATAGCGGAGAGATTGCTCCCTGCAATTTACTTATTCCATAGGCAAGAGCAACAAATATAGAGATAACTGAAAAATGCTTTAGATTGCTAGATGTTAACTTCATGAGATGTTCTCTAAGCCCAGCTTTTGGCTCCAAGCGTTAAGATCGCTAATTACCGCATCAGCAAGGGTTATCTCGCCACTTCCTAAATTATTAGGACTTACTCGCTTGCTCCCTGGAAGCCTTCCTCCGCTAGCTGTAATACTTGCAGCAAGTTCATCAAGCCCTTCTTTAGAATCTTTGCCAATGCTTGCGGGATTAATGGTTATCACCGTGTGAGAAATTCCCTGCGCTTTTTTATCATCATCTGCATTAAACATATCTGGAATAGCTCTAGATAAAGATCCTCCGCTAAGACCGGCTGAGAGTGATTCGACCATCAAGCCAAGTGCAAATCCCTTTGCTCCGCCAAGAGGAGCAAGCATTCCCATTAGAGCTTGCTTGGCATCGGTAATTGCTTCACCTTTTTCATTTACTGCCCAGCCCTGCGGAATCGATCCTCCAGCTTTAGCGGCGCTTGCAATTTTGCCTCTTGCAACAGCAGATGTTGAAAGATCAACAATCATTGGAGGATTTGATGGGATTGCGCAAGCAATTGGGCTAGTGGAAAGAATTGGTGAATTTCCACCAACTGCTGGCATCACCGCTGGGCCATTTGTAAAAATCATTGAAATCATTTTTGCATCAAGTGCTGGATAGAGATAAACCCCAAGTGCGCCGCAGTGACTTGAGTTAGCAATTGAAACAAGCGAGATTCCGTGTTGCTTTGCTTTATCTACCCCAATAACAGCGCCATCAAGAAGCTGCCAGTGGCCTAATCCATCTTGACCATCAAGTGAAATAGTTCCGCCAAATTCTGAAATAACTTTTAATTCAGCCTTTGGATTAACCCCGCCTTGAGTCAATCTCTGCAGATAGAAAGGTAGTCGCATTAGCCCATGGCTGGGGTTGCCCCAAACATCAGAGGTGACTATGGCGCGAGCAGTCTTTTCTGAATTAACTTCATTTACTCCAGCTTTAATAAGAATTGAGGTGGCATGCGATAGAGCTCTATCAACTGAAATTTCCATTACTTCGCCTGCTTTATAGCGCCAACAGCATAACTTTGACCCTGGCCACCAAGGGCTGCTCTTATCTCACTTACTAAAACTCGATTAATTGCGGCCTGACTTTCATGGGTAATGCCAGCGATATGTGGGGCCAAAATAACGTTATCAAGATCTGTAAAGCGCTTATCCTTTGGAGGCTCCTGAGCTCTAACATCAAGGCCAGCCCCTGCAATTACGCCATCTCTTAGAGCTTGCTCTAGGTCAGCTTCGTTAATTACCTCACCGCGCCCCACGCTAATTAGTAGCGCGCTCTTTTTCATAACCGAAAGCTTCTTACTATCAATAATCTCTTTAGTCTCACTAGTAGCTGGCAGATGGACGGATATGAAGTCCGAGTTTGAAATCACATCATCAAGTGAGCTCATCTGGCAATTTATGGAATCTAAATAACTCTGCTCTGGTTTTGCAAATGGATCATAGGCCAAGACTTTGACTTTAAAACCTTTTAAAAGTTCTGCAGTTGCTTTAGCAGTTGCTCCAAATCCTAGTAGCCCCCAGGTTTTGCCTGAGATTTCAACTCCTGCTTTTCTATTCCATTGCCCCGCTCTGGTACTTGAATCTAATTCAATCAACTTTCTACATAGAGCAAGAGCCATAGCTAGCGTCTCTTCAGCAACAGCGGTGGCATTTATGCCAAGGGCAGCGCATACCACCACGCCAAACTCATCGGCAGCCTTTACATCAATATTGTCTAGCCCTACTCCAGCCCTTGCAATTATCTTTAAGTTCTTAGCAGATGCAATCAAATCTCTACTTACCTGAGTTCGATTTCTCACCACTAGAGCTTTTGCAGTTGCAAGCTTTGCCTTTAGCTCTTCAGCGTTGCTCCAAAGTTCTGGTTCGCGTATTAATGGAAAAGAGTTAGCAAGCGCTTCAAATTCTGCGCTCCAAACATCTTCACTAATTAATATCACGAACCAGTCCTTTTTCTTATGGTAATCGAGGGTTATTTCTATGCGCTGATATAGAGCTTGGTGAAGGTGAATTCGCGATGTCCTAGAGCCTCTGCAGCGCAGAGTCTTCCATTAACAGTTCGCTCTATTACATCCATCATCATGTCGCCAGCTTTGGTCAGGTTATATTCCTGACGCAATAGACCAGATACATCAAGATCAATGTGTTCTGGCATTGATGCAGCTGTCTTCTTATTGGCAGTTAACTTCAAAACTGGCTCAATTGGATTACCAATCACATTTCCTTGTCCAGTTGGAAATAGGTGAATGACAGCTCCTGCTGCCGCCATAAGAGTTACACATTCAGCAGCAGCTGATGAAGTATCCATGAAATATAGTCCTGGTTTATTTCTTGGTGGCGCCTCAGCTGGTGCTAAAACTCCAACAACTGGAACAGATCCGGTCTTGGCAATATTTCCTAGGGCTTTTTCTTCGATAGTTGTTAAACCACCTGCAATATTTCCCTGGGTTGGTTGTGAACCAAGTAAGTTTGCACCCGTTGATTCAATTACTTTAATGTAGTTGTCATAGGTAGTTTGGAAGAGATTTCGGCAAGCATCATCTATGCAGCGATCTGCAATTAGATGTTCTCCGCCAGTTAGCTCTGAGGTTTCTCCAAAGAAAACTGTTCCTCCTGCTGCAACCCAGCGATCTACTGCCTCTGATGTGGTTGGACATGAACCAAGACCTGATGTGGTATCTGACTCTCCACATTTAATTGAAAGGATTAAATCACCTTCACTTGCGCTCTCGCGGACAATCTCTGAAGCATCTTGCAAGAAGACTTGAGCAACTCTTGCTGCATCAGCAATTGTTTGAAGATCGCCTTTGCCTTCGATAGAAAATGAAGCAACCGGTTTTCCAGATTTAGCGATGCCATTGGCAACTCTCTGGGTCCAATTAGGTTCAATTCCAATAACGACTACCGCCGCAACATTGCCATTTAGGCCAGTGCCGATAAGTGTGCGGAAAGTTAGCTCAAGATCTTCACCAAATTGCAGACGTCCATAGCTATGGGGCAAGGCAAGTGTGCCTGGCACTACTTTTGCTACCGCCTCAGCGGCAGCATTTGATAAGTCATCAACTGGCAAGATGATGACGTGATTACGGATACCCATCGACCCATCAGGGCGACGGTATCCAGTTAAGCGCGGCTTGCTTCCCATCGATAACTCCTCATGTTGTGTGTGTGAACGTAATCACCCTTCTTAATTGCCTTAGATGCAATCCCTACTTTAATTCCATATTTAACTATCGCCTCGCCCTCTGCATGATCGCGAAGTGCGAACTTATGTCCTAAGGGAATTGGCTCATTTAATACTGCGCTATGTGCAGTCTGCTCCTTCACTGATAGCCCTTGCAGTGTGCCAGGTTGCAAATCATCATTTGCAACCGCAACTGAATCGCCATCATGGTGGAGGAGAAAGTCAGGCACTTTGGCCATCATTACTTCCTTTCCATATCTCGATTACCCGTTATCCCCATCAGATCTTTGCCTTAGCCAAATAGGCATCCAGCTCATTCTTTCTAGGAATTCCACTTTGTCCATCTAGACCTCGGCACGATAGACCTGCCACAGTATTTGCTATCAATACTGCTTCGCTAATTTCTTTATTCCAAACTTGCGCAGCAACAAGTGCGCCATGGAAAACATCACCTGCGCCAAGTGTGCTTAATATCTCTGACGTAATTGCCGGAACACTTCCAGAGCTCTGGCCATCAGAGTAGAGACTGCCTCTCTCTGCCTGCGAGATAACGACGATGTTCTTATCTCTTGTGGCAGTTGAGGTATCAGTTGTTATATTTTCAGATGGCGCATAAAGATCATAATCACCAGGATTTAAACCCTCTGCTGCATAACCAATATCAATAGATAGTTTGGCATCTCCACCTCTTGCAATCCCCCAGCCCTTTAACGCTTTCATCCCCACTTGATCCACGTGAATCCATTGATAATCGTTGATGTTGGCTGGTTTTTTAGGTAGTTGGTTTTGAGGTTGCACCATAATTGCCCGACTCTGTTCGCTTTTTGAAACAACAATAGTTCCTACGGCTGTGGTTACATTTGAATCTACTTGCACATTCTCAGTATCAACACCTTCACGCTTTAAAGCATCGAAAATATATCGACCTGCTTCATCATCTCCAATAACACAAGCAAGTGAAACATCAATTCCTAACCGGGCCATCGTCACTGCTGCAGTAGTAGCAGGGCCTCCCACAGCTCTAATGGTCTGCTCAGCAACTACCCGCTGATTTGCTGATGGATATTTATCAACTAAAACAATGGTGTCAAGAGTTGCTACTCCAACAGAGAGAACTCTTGTCATTACTCATTTCCTTTACGTAAATACTTGGCCCAAGCATCTCGAGCATTATGAATATGTTGAATTATCATCAAGCGAGCTGCGATGGGATCACATCTCTCAATGGCCTCTAGAATTAGTCCATGTTCGTGCTCTGAAGCATCAATACGACCTGGCAGCTTGAGAGTGTTATCCATAGATTTAAACATAATCTCCTGCAGCGTTCCTAGTGTTTGATTAAGGAAGCGATTTGATGCGCTTTTAACGATAGTTAAATGAAATTCCATATCTAGAACTCGTACCTTCTCAAAATCTATGGGGACTTCAGCAGTTGCTATCTGTAGAGCTTTAGCAGCGCTCTTAATCTGTGCAAGCTGCTCATCACTTCTTCTCTCAGCTGCCCACTCAACTGCAGGAGCTTCAAGAATCTCGCGCATTTGAAAGAGTTCTTCCATGCGATGTCTTGCCACTTTCAATGTCTCACGGAGCTTCTCGCCCTCTTTCTCATCAAGGATAAATATCCCGATCCCGTGTTTAACAAAGATTCGACCTTGAACTTGCAGGATCTGAATAGCCTCACGGAGCGAGGAACGGCTAATACCAAGGATTTTGGCTAATTCGCGCTCTGATGCAAGGCGATCTCCAGCTTTTAATCCCGCATCTTCGATGTGATCTAAGAGCAACTTAACCTGGCTCTGTAGGCGAGGTTGAATATTGATAACTGGAGTACTCATTAGCCTTTAACAGCTCCTGCAGTTAATCCAGCGATGAAGGAGCGCTGCATCAATAAATACATGATGACCATAGGAACAGAGGCGACCATTACTGCTGTAAAAATCATGCTGTAATTACTGAAGAATTCACCGCGGAATGAGAGTAGAGCAAGGGGCAGGGTTCGCTTATTGTTATCAGTAATCAACAAGAGTGGGAAAAGCAGCTCATTCCAAGTAATTACAAAGAGAAAGATTGCAGTTGCGCCTAGTGCTGGTCTAGATAGCGGCAGGGCAATTGAGCGATAGACCCGCCAAGGTGTGGCGCCATCAACTTCTGAAACCTCAAACATCTCTTTTGGTAGCTCACGGAAGAATGCAGTAAGGATAAATACTGAGATTGGAAGTGTCGTAACGACATTTATAAGAACCAGACCAGATAGTTTGTTTGATAATCCTAAATCAAGAAAGAGCAAATAAATTGGCACCAGATTTACTTGTCCTGGAATGGCGAGCCCAACAGCAAATAGAGAGAAGAGAACTTTTCCTGTAACTGTGATCATGCGCGAGATCGCAAAGGCGCATAAGCTAGAAAGAATGAGAGTTAGAGTTACTGAGAATCCAGTGACTATCACGCTATTGATAAATGTCTGACCAACATTACTTATCTCAAAGAGGAAGCGGAAGTTATCCAGATTCCACCGCTCCGGCAGGGCCAGTGGTTTGTTATAAACCTCAGCATCAGTCTTAGATGATCCAAAAACCACAATAGTGCTAGGAATAATGATCAATAAAGCAAATAGCGTGAGAGCTGCAATACGACTAATGCGATAGATCATGGCTCACCTATTTCTCATACCGACTATTGAGGAATTTTCGCTGTAGAACAGTCACAAAAACCAGAAGCAAAATGAAGAAAATTGACTGCGCAGCGGCATATCCAATCCGAAGCTCGTTAAATAGAGTCTGATAAATCAAAACCGCAAATATATTAGAAGAGCTATTTGGCCCGCCTTGAGTCATAGCAAAAATCAAATCAAAAGCTCTAAAGCTTTGAATCGTGGTGTATGCCATCACCACAATGGTTGTTGGAATAGACATAGGCCAAGTTACATTTCGGAATTGTTGCCATCTAGATGCGCCATCCATCTCTGCTGCTTCATAGAGTTCCTGAGGAATCTGCTGCAGACCTGCGATATAAATAACCATCATCTGTCCCGTATGAAACCAAACTTGAGTAAATGCGATGGCATAAAGCGCGGAGCTCTCACTTCCTAGCCAGTTAAGAGCAAATTGTTCAAGACCAATTCTGGTGAAGAAAAGATTTACTGCACCAAAGTTCGGGTCATACATAAATAACCAGATCATTCCTACTGAGATGGAAGAGAGGATGGTGGGGAAGAAAAATAGTGTTCGCAGTGCCACATTTATTTTGCTGTTTTTAACTAGAAAGAGAGCAAAGATTAAAGAAAATAACGTTTGAAAAAATACAACTAAGAAAGTAAAGCGGAGATTATTTCCAAGTACTTTATAGAAAAGGTCATCATTAGTTAATAAATTTACAAAGTTTCGCAGACCAACAAATTCTGGTTCAGTTATGCGATCCCATTTAGTCAGGGAATAACGCAGGTTGGCAAGAAATGGTATGAAGTAAAAAACTGAGAAAATTAGAGCGGCTGGAAGGCCCATTAAATAATAGATGCCAGCATCTCTCTTACGCTTCTTTGGAGCAGCCCGAAGACCGCTCTGACCTTTAGTCAGAGCGGTCCCGGATTTAGCTACTGAGCTAATCAGCCCGCTAGTTTCTGCTTGATCTGTCTAGAGAAGTCAGGCAGAACATCATCAGGGCTCTTGCCACCGACGATTTGGATGAGGGCATCTTGAGTCAGATCGCTTACTGCGCCGTTAAGGAGCAAGAAGCGTGGTGCCAACATCGTGTTCTTTGCCTGGAATGAGACGGTATTTAGCAAGTTAACGTCTTTATATTCAACATCAAGAACGTTTACGTGCTGCAGAGTCTCATTTGCATAGATCTCAGCAACCTTGCCAGTTAATAGATATGACAAGAATGCATTAGCAATCTTCTGATCCCGAGAGTTTGAGTTCTTGTTAACACTCAAGGTGTAGGTATTGTTCATAATACCTTCAGCGACAACTTTGCCATCAGTAAGAATCATGGAAAGTAGTTCCATCTTTCCATCAAGTGCTGGGTTTAGGCCCTTAATAGAACCCATAGCAAATGTTCCAATTGGAAGAATTGGTGACTTGCCAGTTGCAAAGAGGTTATATGCCGCAGCCTCTGTCACACCTGTTGCATTTGGTGGGAAGCAGCCAGCATCACGTAACTTGACATAGATATCTGCAACACCTTTAAACCAGGTTGAAGTCAAATCAATCTTGCCTGAATTTAGATCTGCAAGATTCTTCTCAAGTTCTGCATAGCTTCCAGCGGAGTTCATCAATGCAGAGTTTGAAATCTGCGCTGCCTGTCCACGAGTTGCTCCTGGCCAAGCTAGAGGAACATATCCTTTTGCCTTAGCATCCTTACACCAAGCGACCCATCCTGAGAGATTCTTAGGAGTGGTCCACTTCTCTTTCTTCCAAATGTCTGTATTAACAATTGGGTTATTGAAGAGGTATTGATAAGGAATTCCAAGTTGTTTGCCTTCATATTGACCGGCAACTAGACCCTTAGCAACTACATTCTGCTTTACATATCGCTGATTCGATAGATCGAGCATCATGTCACTCTTTGCGAAATCGTTAAAAACGAATCCACGTGAAGTTGCAAATAAAGCAGCCTTTGGGTTAGCAAGGATTGCTACACGCGCAGTGGCGTTATAGGTGGTGGTATCACGAACTACCTGCTTAATTTTGGTGCCAGGATATTTCGCTTCGAAATCTGAAATGATTTTCACAAGAGCGCGCTGATCAGCAAGCTCTACGCGATAGTGCCAGAATTCAATTTCACCTTTTGGTGGAGTTAGGTTTGCAACTGGACGTCCACTTGAAGAAGAAAGTTTGACTCTTTGCCAAGTCTGCTTTCCATTATCTCCCTTAACGCAGATTAGCGAAGTGGATTTGGTTCCTGTTGATACTCCTTCAGTTGGGCATGACTTTCCTAAAGATTCGCCCGCGGCGAAGCTCTGGGAAATTGGCACAACTGTCGCGCTAATTGCGAAAGCTAACGCAATTAGTGCTTTGAATGCTTTTGCATTCGTATGCTTCATGTATTTCTCCTTTTTCGAGGGTCTGTGGTGAATCATTTGATTACCACTCGGTTAGCGGAATGGCCAAATATTCCGCCATCCTGCGGACTTCTGCTCGTATGTCTTTCCAAGCTACAACTGTGTGATGAGGAAATCCATTATGGATTAACCCATTGATCAGTTGCCGCGCTGGCGCAGATGTACGAACTGTTGCGGTATTACCTTGGAACCGATTAGGAGCAGATAGTGATTCACCACTAGTCATTACTAATCGGAGTTTGCTCTGATTTGCTGGATCGATATCGGTATCCAGCCTTACCAGAACAACTGGACCGGTCTTCAATGGGAAGTTTCCGGCCACACCTAGCTTTCTATTGCAGTGTATGAACTGCGTTGCATTATTGGGATCAACAGCGAGTGTGGTTGAAGCAGAACCACAATGCCAGATTCGAATAATGTTCTCATCCTCTTCTAAATCCACGGTATCTACCAAGTAATTTGTTCCAGAGCCAAGCGCCTCTAAAATCAGCATGGTTACTGCGCCATAGACATCTCTCTCGCAGGCAGCAGGGGTTCCACTCGTTGCCGTTCTTCCCATCGCCCCGCAAGGACAAGCGCCTAAATCAACTGCAAAATCGGGCCAACAGCGCATAGCAATAGCTGATAAATCATTAGCCCTTATCCAGTTATCTAGCGCAACTCTCGTGCTGGCATTAACTCGAGCCTCTTTCTCTGGAACATTTTTAAGAGAAGGCTGGGCGTGACAAGCATCGCTATATTCTGCGCTCTCTTTATCAAGAGGCACAGCTGCAATATCTGCAAAGATTTCAGGAATTGATTTATTAATAATATTTAAGCCAAATGATTTCTTCAGTGCCTCTTCATCGTAGGTACAAGGCGTAAAACCAGCAGGTGCATCACCAATTGCGCCAATAGTTAAACCATTCAATTTAGCAAGTGAATTCTTAACTTTATCTACATCAGCTAATTGACCACTTATCTTTTCAGGTTGACCAACATTTGGCATCTTTCCAGATAGAGCCGATGAGAGAGCATCCCTAACATGCGCCTCATCAGGATTTCCATGTAGATGAGAAATTCTCTTGCCATTTACTCGAAGTGCATGTGCTGCAAGATTTGAACCACACATAGAATTAAGTAGAAGTCGATCTCCTATCTCACCAAATTCTCTAACCGACCACAAAAGCACATCACCTGAAACCTTAGAAAGCAGTGAAACAGCAGCCGAGGCATCAGCAAAAGATGCGTTAAAGAGAATATAAAGCTTCTCATCAGACTTAAGATTTGCCTCAGCGCTAGCGGTGTCCTCTGGAGTCATTACAAGTGATGTTGGGCCATTTACGCTAGCTCCAATTTCACTCAAAAGATCGCGAGCAGAATCAAAGAACTTCTGCGCCGCTGCCACATCAAATGTAGGACGAGCAAGAGGAATTAAAGTACAACTACTCATTAATTCCACCCCGCTGGCAAAACTTCACTCATTGCTACCGGGCGCACCTGGGCGATACTCATCTGAGCAGCAAGGCCAGATGCAACGCTTCGAAGACCATCCTCCAGGCTCACATCTGGGCCTTTTCCGCTCTTTATAGCGTTAAAAAACTTCAAGTGTTCAAGATATGAAGCCCCGTAGTGAAATCCATTGTATTTGATGCTCTCATCCCAAACTTTTCTTGATTCAACCTTTGGCTTTGAAGCTTCATGGCTCCACTGCTTAAAGTTTCCAACTGCGCTTCTCTTTCCATATCGCACTTCAAGTGAAGGCAGAAATGATTCAACTTTGCCCTCACTACCCGTTACTGAGATATGTTCTTTATCAACGGTATTTTCAGCAAACATACAGAGATCTAGCATCGCTCTTTTCCCGCTTGGATACTCCATAATTACATAAGCGCTATCGAGCATATCTGCCTTAACTCCGTCATAGCTCTCATCCAGGAAATTAACTCTCTGCCCACCTGATGCAAAGACTCGACTTGGACGCTCCTGAGAGATGTGATCCATAAGATTGAAGTAATGGCAGCACTTCTCAACAAGTGTTCCACCCGTTTTTGATGTGAATC
>Ga0214917_10003805_pt1 | contig 17210 bp, 22 predicted proteins | sample LL_1208_BB_MetaG_FD_177983 | JGI IMG/M metagenome (GOLD analysis project Ga0214917, IMG submission 177983) | Freshwater microbial communities from Lake Lanier, Atlanta, Georgia, United States - LL_1208_BB | ecosystem: Environmental > Aquatic > Freshwater > Lake | place: USA: Georgia | collected... | reverse complement strand
CTGTGTTTCTAAAACAATATTTTGATTAAACAACTCAAATGCTTTTTGTTGATATGATGCAATCACGGCTGCATAGTCTTCTTCGGTCATAAAATAAGAAAGTTTCTCTTATTTATTAGAAAGTTCCGCAGTCAATCGTAATGTTTTCTAGTTTTCTTGTAGTTCCTGTGCAAGAAATTACCTGTGATGCTCCTGCACAATCATTCACAAAGAGAGATGCAATCTCAATCGGTGCAAATGTCGTGACTGTAAGTTGTGGGGTGTCTACAGTTGAACCATCAGTGTCAGCAGTAAGAACACTTGCGAACTTAAATCTTGAGTCTACATGTTCCCAAATAACTGCTGATTTTTTTGCAGCACCACTTGCATGGTAATTGAAGAGAACACCCAAATCCCAAGTGGTTGCACCTGAAGGAGCAGCACCATTCACAATACCCAAATCAATCGTTCTGTCTTCTACTGTAAGAGCAGCAGTATTAACTTGAGTTGTAGATCCATTTACATAAAGGTTTCCACCAACTGTGAGGTCATCAGCAATCGTAACATCGTTACCTGCAAGTGTAATCGCAGTTGTACCATCAGATGCCTTAATATCATTACCATTAATTCTTATATCACCACCAACAACCAAATCTGTAGAGAAAGTAGAAACGCCAGTAACATTAATACCACTAGCACCAATAACGAGTCCACCAGCACCAAAGGTAAGATTTGCACTATCTTGAATAGAACCGGAAGTTCCGGCAAGAACAACTCTACCAGAAGTTAGGTCAGATACCGTTGCCGAAGAAAGAGTTGTTTCACCACCAGAAATATCAGCACCACCGTTCGCATCAATAGCACCAGTAAAGGTAGAAAGACCAGTAACACTAATATTTGTAGTCGCAACACTTACTGCATTCAGATTTCTCCATCTCTTTGCATTAGTACCTAAATCGTGAGCATCATCGGTATTTGGAAGGAGACTTGAAATAAACTCACCACCGACATTAATATCATCGGTGTTTCCATCACCAATATTAATTGTTCCACCCTTAAATGTTACGACTCCAACAAACTCTGCATACCCACCAACATGAAGATTTTGCTTAACTGTAAGGTTTTTTGCAATACCAAGACCACCATCAATTTGAACCGCACCAGTATTCTCGTCACCTAAAGTATTGCCGGTTGTGTCTGTAAAAGATGCAATACCACTAAAAACCGGAGATGCAGAACCACTTGACCAACTTAGATTTCCACTACCATCATTCGTCAGAACGGAAGATGCCGAACCCTGAGACCCCGGAAGCACAAAGGTTGTGATACCTGCAAGAGTATCTGGTGACTTGAGAGTGATATATTGTATTCCATTTGCAGCACCCTCTACAAAATTAACACCACTTCCTGTAGATGCTGTATTTTTTGTCCAGTAACGATGAGAACCAAAAAACTTATTATTATTTGTGGTACTATCAATACCTACATATAAGTCATATGAATCAGTTGTAAATCCGGGTTCACCATCCCTAAGACCGGGAAGATCAGCAAGAAGACCTCTCTTAAACTGTAAAACAGGAGCTGGCATCTTTTTATACTCTTTCTACCTATTTATGATTTTAAAAGCCTCCCGCATCCACATCAATTTTATCATCTAGAGCAACATCAAGTTGGTCCACAAACTCTTGAGGAAGTTGATTATCCTCGGCAGCAGATTGTAAAATTTGGTCTGCAGGAACTAAAGTATATTTTTGGAGTGATGCATCATATGTCAGAACATAGTTATCACTTGCAGGAAGATTTGAGACTGAAACGTCTGCTAAATCTGAAAGAAATTCTGCCACTACTGTTTTCTCCTGACTGATTGTAAAACTATTACCAGAACTCAATTTCACACTATGAGCACTTGACTCACTGTTTTGAGATACCTTAAAATCTGCCATGAGTAAGGTAAGAAATTTTAAATATTTATGTCGAGATACCTGCAGTCACCAGAGCCATTCCTTCAATCACTCTGGTTTTGAGTCCGGAACTGTTTGTGACCAAGATATCATAAAAATATCTTCCTGGAGTGATTGTGGAAGTAACAGTATCGGTCATCGCAAGAGCAATCACACCTGTTGCGACTGTAATCGTGGTTGAGAAAGAATAAGAAGTAGTGGACTCTGGAAACTTTTTGATTTTTGCAACTGCACTTGCACCTACTAATGAATATACAGAACCATTTGCATTTGTAATCGTAAATGAAGATGCAAAATCTGCACCCTGTTCAATTGTAATATTGACTGCTGGAACTGCCATTGTAGTTTTTTAGATATTTAGTTGTCAAAAGAAGTTAAAGTTCACATTCACTCTACATTTATTATCAGTGCAAGTAGTGCTGTGATGAGGTACTGATGCATCAAAGATTAACAAACGATTTTCTATTGATTTTATTTCTATTGTGTCTTCTAATACTGTAAGACCATTATTAGTATTCAGGTAAAAGATTGCACCACGATGAGAGAACTCATAATCTGTATGATTATCGTGATATACTATGGTTTCTGTAGATGGATATAGATTTCCTTTAATTCTCATCATTGCCTTACATTCTAAAAGATTAAGAATGGGTGCAAAGATTTGTGTTTGTGGTTCTGTATGAAACCCACTCCAAAACTCGTGAGTAAAGTAATAAGATGCTGATATTGGTAGGTTTTCTTTTTCGTTTGTGACGACTGGAGTGAGATTCCAAGGAAAACTTGAATTTAACATAAAGTTTTTAATGTTCTCAAACTCTTCCTGTGGGAGAGCATTATCTATAATCTTATGCATAATTTAAGTTATTATTTTTTGATTTATCATTTATTTCATTCAAGTCTGGAAATTTTGATGCTCCTTGAGGTTCTGGTGTATTTAAAAACTCAATCCATCCAGTTGCAATATATTTAACTCCAGATAGTGGTGGATTTCCTCTATGTGTATGTGTGAAGTGTGCAGGAAAAAGAATAAAAGTTCCTGTTTTTGGTTTAAATCTTAATGATTGATATAAAAATTCAGTTTCACCACCTTCTTCTACATCATTTAAATACAGAGTCCAAACTAAAACTCTATCTCTACAAGGTAGTGGTGCATCATGTTCACAATGCCAAATATGATAACCTTGTGTTGGAGAAGTTTTTTGTATTTTAATATGTTTTGATTTATGTTTTCCTAATTGTTGCAATACTGGATATTGAATATTATATATTGGATAAATGTAATCATAAAATCTTTTATGGAATGAATCAATAAATCCGGTGTTCCAATCAAGTTCTACAGATGGGTTAATATTTACTGCAACATCATCTTTATTGTTAAGTGCATTGTTACCTTCTCCAAGTCTACCATAAGTATATCCTGCTTTATGATAATTTTCAAACAATTTTATAGTATATTCACATTCTTTTAGAGTAAATGCATTTTCATAAATTCCAATGAATTCTTTAAATTCATATTTAAGTTTTGATGGATTAAAAGTCATAATTTAGTTTAAGTCATAAAATCATTCTAACGTATAAATCGCAAACATTCCACTTTGAGTAAATGCTGTTTGTATTTCTGCAAGTTCTTCTGCTGTAAATGCAATATCAGAAACGATTTCAGTAAGTACTTCTTGGATTTTTATAATATTTGCGTGACCATTCTTTGCATCACTCATCAATGCAATGAATTCTGTTGCAAGAGTATTTGCAGGAAGTGATTGAGATGCTGCTGTTTTGATTTTAGTATATGCATTCGTATTTAAAAGTTTATCCCAGAAATGTTGATACTGAACTCTTCTCTGTTTTTCATATTCTGTTACTTCAGTTACATCATACTCACGAGTTTCTTTATTCCACTGATGATCGTGAGTAAAGTAACTAGTTCCCGCAAATGGAGGCATTTGGATTGGTCCTTTCCAATCAAGTGCATTCAGTTCTGCATCTGTAAGGTCAGGAAGGTCAGTTCTTACTTCTTCTCCAGGAGCAGGTCTCCACAAATCAGGGATTGTTTGTGGGTCATTTCCATTTGGAGGACTATATCTTCCTCTTGCTTCTGTTGCAGCAAGGTCTACGTAAGCCATATGATTTCTATGAGTTCCTTTTCTTTATTTATGAACCTTTATTTCTTGATATTGTGACTTATATTTCTCATTGATTTGTTTTTTGATGCTTGCTCTTAAGTCATTTGTAATATAAACACTGCGAGCAAGGTCTATAAAAGTTTCACCAAAGTCTTGTGATTTCTCAAAAACTCTTAAGTCATCTTCTATTTTCCAGAGTTTATGATTGATTGAGAGTAGTTCTGCAAGATAAGAATCATCATAGACTTGATGTTTCTTTGCGATTTCTATAAGGTCTTGGAGTTCCTTTATTACATATTCACTTGTTGTATATTGAGATTTAATAGAAAGAATAGAAATCTTATCTAATAGTTCTCCTATTGATATTGGTATTTGTATTTCATCCATAGTTAATATTCTTTGGTTTTTCTATAATGATTTGTGGGTTCTTATTACCTTCTATGTTTCTTATGATGTCTTGATATGCAGTTTCTATTTCTTTCTGTGTAAAATCTATTCGTGGTTCATTTAATCTAGAGGACATATGTGCCTGGAAACCTGAGATTCTCATTGAGTCTGGATAAAACTCCACATCTCTCTCAATAATATGAAATCCATCATAAGTCACATTCACACTATGAGTTCCTGCAATCACCACTGATGCCTTCTTATTCAGTGCCTTACAGATATGCTGACCACAACTATCACAACCCACAAAGTAATCAGCAGCACCAATGATTGCTGCCCATTCTCTTAAGTTAGGGTCAGGGTCTGGTTTGTAAGTTCTTATTTCGTGAAACTCTTTTGCTCCCATAAAGATTAGATTATAATCCTTTGAGAGTTCTTTAACAAAATATTTTAACATTGGTTCTGGAATAGACCTTAAACTATCATCAAAAATACCAGATGCGTGTGGAGTTGCAGTAGAACCATAAGGTTGTAATACAATGGTCTTTGATTTTTTATGTTTTGATTTTGCTTCTTCTATGATTTCATATGCTCTTCTTTTTTCCTGAAATGAAATATTCAGTTGCATTGGAGGTAAATCACTATGGTCTGTGGAACCATTGATTTCTACATCAAATGCTTCTCTTAATGAAATCTCATTACGATAATATGCAGGAGCACGATAAGGTTCTGGTGAGATTACTTGGTCTGCTTTCCAGAATAAATCAAATGAGCCTCGTGCATCAGGGTTAAAGGTTCTTTCTTGTAGTTCTGGAATACCCCAAGTAATAAAATCCCACCCTGGAATCATTATGTACCATTCTTCGTCTGGATGATTTTTAGAATATTTGAGTAGTGCTGGGATTGCTGTAATGATTCTTCCAAGTCCACCATCTAATGTTATGATTGTAGTCATTTGTATGATAAAGTTGATTTTTTGTTTTGTTTAGACACAATATAATCACCCATCACAAGGTAATCAATATCCATATTTAGAAATGCAGAAATAGCATCTTTTGGACTTTCTACAATTGGTTCTCCATTATCATTAAATGAAGTGTTCATTAATATTGGAATACCGGATACTTTCTTATACTTTTTAAGTAATGTGGTGATTTGTGGGTTTAAAGTTTCATTTACAGATTGTGCCCTACAAGTATTATCTACGTGAGTGATTGCTCCAAGTTCTGGTATTTTATTCTCTTTTACTGTAAAAGAATATAACATATAGTTTGATGTATATTTTTCATTAAAGTATACATTAAAATCTTCATCCAATATAATACCAGCAAAAGGTCTCCATTCTTCTCTGTGTTTGACTCTTACATTCATAATGCTCTTATTTTCTACAGGAGTTGGATTCATTAATAATGAACGAGCCCCAAGTGCCCTGGGTCCAAATTCACTTCTGTTTTGAAACCATCCAATGATTTTATTTTGATAAAGATAAAATGCAGTAACTTCACACAACTCATCAAATGACTTATATTCTGTATATTTTAATGAGTGATTTTTAAGTTCTTCCAAAATTTCAATATTTGTATATTCTTTACCAGTGAGTGCAAGATTATTTGTAAGTGTTATTTGTTCCTTATTTTGAAATGCTCCATAACAAGCAGCACCAAAATGTAATCCACTATCATTTGTGTATGGTGGAATATGAATATTCTCAAATAGATTACTTTCTTTGATGAGACTATTTGCAAGAACATTAAGAAAGCATCCACCTGCAAGACATACATTGTCTGTAAGATATGTTTCTTTTTTAAGTGCAGTAAGATAATCTAATAGTGCACTCTCAAAGTTCTTCTGTAATATTGCACTCATATCTTCAGGACTTTTAAAGTTATAAGTATCATCAAAGATGTTTTTATCACCATACGTTTCCTTAAACATAATAAATGGTAGGTCATAATCAGTAGAAAGACGATAATCTTTCCAGTCGTGATTCTCCCAACTTCCATATGCAGAAAGACCCATTATCTTACCACTTACACTATCTCTTAAACCTTCATCACCTTCTTTATTTTTAATATGAGTTTTTTTACTATAAACAATATATGCATATCTACGATAATAACCACCAAAGTCATTTACATCACTTGGTCCTGGATATAATCTAAAAATATTTTGAGATTTATTAAAATATCCAGTAGTATTTGTTTCTACTAAAATATCTTTGAGTTTATAAGGGTCATAAACTTTTGTTCCGGCACCATCTAAAGTAAGAAACGAACCTTCATTAAAATCACAACTAAAGATTGCTGATGCTGCGTGACTTAAATGATGGGAAACAAGTTGTATTCTTGCATTTGGAAAGATTTCTTTAAGTTTTTGATTTAATAGATTATCGTTTACTTGTTTATAAAAAATATCAATACACATAGAAGGAACACAAATCAAATCTATGTCTTGTGGTGTTATATTACCTACAGATAAACAATACCCAATTGATTTGATTGGAAAGTTTCCATCATATTTAATACGACTTAATCTTTCTTCACTTATACTACAGATATGATTTCCATTTATTAATAAAGTAATCCCAGCATCGTGTACCCAAGTTTGGTCTTGTGTTACTGGGTCATGTGAATGATTTGCATTCCAATTGATTGCACCATAAAGTCCTAAAATATTCATAAGTATTTTAATGCAAATGTTTCTTTTTGTTCTTTGATGTAAGTATCGTTCATAACCTTCTTCCAGTCTATTATAGGGCTGATATGATTTTCATCACAATGAGTGCTCCAACCAGGCATTGGAGAAATCAAATATCTTTGTTGTTTCTGTAGTTCCCAGAACTTATCGTAATCTTTTGAGAAATGAAATCCTTCTACTTTCTTTACACCTTTAATAGAATATTTTTTTTGTATCTCTATGTCTTCTATGAGGGTCTTATATTTACAAGCAAAAGTATTTGTGGTTGCCGGTACTGCTCTCCAATGAGAACTTGAAGTTGTAAAGATTTCACATAACCATTCTTTTGCAATAAAGACATTAAAGTCGTAAAGAGTAAGGTAATGTGAGTTAATCTCAAACCCTTCTAACATTACTTCACACCAACCAGGACGATGTAAATAATCATCCTCCAAAAGATAAACAATCGTATCATCACTTAAGTTTTTAGATTGAATGATTTCTAATGTTTTTAGAAAACTATCACATTCACTCCCACACTTAATGATTTCTACATTCTTTTCTTTTGCAAGAAAGGTCTTATCAATACTACCATAAAACTCATCATAAACAATCGTATAGTTTATTAGGTCTGGATTAAGAGTATTTTTAAAATTCTCAAAGACTTTAATCTTATTAAACCAAGAAGGCCGTAGGCGGTCCGGAAGTTCTTGGAGTTTTGAGTAATAGCAATGTCTTATAAAGACCTCAATTGGTTTCTTCATTGATACCTCATATTATTTTTTTAGTTTTATCTATTTTATTAGTTCTCAACTGAATAATTACTCTTTTTTTGATTATTCCCGGAACAATGCAAGTCAAGCAGTGAGAATTATGAGGGTCTTCTTCTGTTGAAGAGTTCACATCCACAGTATTATAAGTTCTTATCATATCAACAACCCCAGGCAACACCAGAATATCTTATATTTTCTGTGACTTCTTCTATTCTATGAGGAAATAAAAATAAGGAAGGAAATACAACCACATCACCTTCTCCTAAATCAACTTTATAATCATCCCAAAAAATTAAATCACCACCTTTATAATCATCATTAAAGTTTATAATAATACTTAAAACAGGTATTCCTTTCACTTCACCCTCAAAAAGAGTTTTGATGTGGTCACAATGTATTCTCATAGTTTGACCTTTTTGATATCTATTAAATCTAATAGGAGAAAAACAAGTCACTTGTGATACTTTTTCACTTCCAATAAAGTCATTATAAGATTTTACTGAAAGAGATATTAAAGGGTTTAGAATATCCTCTAAAGATGGTGTAGCCTCTAAAACATCAAGTTCTTTTGTTGGGTAACTAAATTGGTCTATTCCATCAGTAGACCATAAATGACTACTCCAGGATTCATTTTTTATAGAATCAATCACAAACCTACAAGTATCTTTTGGTATTAACCCTCTTTCTATATGAATAAAGTTTTTCAGTTGTAAGTTTTTAATATTATTCTTCATTTTGATTTAAAAGTTCACTTCCCATTTGTGCGATTTCATCCATAGTCATTTTTCCAATCTCTTCATATCCCACTTTTTCTAATACTTTAATATAACCTCTTGGAACCACTTCAGTAGAAAAATAATACTCAAGTTCTTCATAAAGTGGGTTATCAGTATCTATTCTTATTTGTAGTGCTTTTAAAACTTTCTTCACATCTTCAAGTGTTTCAAGTCTATCAGTACAAAGTTCAAATCTTCTTACCGGTTTTTCAGTCATAAGTCACTCCAAATGATTTTAGTTTTGAGTATTTATCCCACCACTTTAGGTGGTCTATGTGAGGGTCTCGTTGCTTCTCAAACTGAATATGAAGAGCAAGAGAAGGCACAGGATTTACACGAGTCACATAATGTTCCCAAATATTTGAGATTGTATTTCCTTCGTGAATCAGTTCTATTTCATCTATTCCATTCCAAGGAGTGTATTGAGATGCAAGTTTCTTAAAGACTTCCCAGTGGTCAAGAAATACTTTAGGTGTCGTCATCATTGTAAAAGTCGTCCATATTCCTTCTTTCCAGTGTCTTGTAGGTGTTCTAAACAATCTTCCAGGAAACATATCTTGTATCTCATAGTCTTCTGGATTATCAAAAGGAAATAAACAAAGTTCCTTTTGTAGATGATAATAAGACTTTAAGTAACCATAAGTAACCAACATTTCTTGGATTGCTTCCGTGCAGTGCAGGTAATCATCTTCTACAGAGTATACTAAATCAGCAGTAGAGTTCTTGCAATACTCAAACTGCTTAAGTCCACTATAATTAAATCCTGGTACTTCTAAATCTATGAGTTGATATGGGTGCTTTGAGAGTGAGAATATTTTATGAACTTTAGAAATACAATCAGCAGTGCAGTGGTCATTAAGAACAACAAAAGAAATCTCTGCATTTGTAACAACATTTGCAGAGTTAATCAAAGAAGATAAGCAACCAAGTATTAAATCTTTTTTGGGAATATCAATATACCTTGGTTTGTTTCCGTGTATATTTTGACCATCGTGTATTCTTAAGATGATTTCCAGTTTCATTGATAATGGTTTCTTTTGTTTTTTCTATGCGTTCTTCTGTGGAACACTTACCATAAGAAGTGTATATTGCAGAAGTTATAATAAAGTGAGAGGTCATTGATAAGAAAAAGTATTCTTTTTAGGAGCAACTAGGGCACTACTTTCAAACATTAAATTTCCAGATATAGAAATACGATATTCATCACTGGTATAAAATGGATAAACCATATGATTTAAAGAAGAAGGAAACATTATAATAGTTCCTTCCCAAGATTTATCTAAATGTATATCTGAAGTAGATACTTTACCTAAAAAATTAGTGAATACAAACTCAAACAAAGAATTTGATGGGGCATTTGAGTTTATGCAATTTGGATGTAATAATTCGTCTTTTAAAGAATAAGGTATTTGAATCCAAATAACAAAAGATAAAACCCCAGAATGATTATGTAATGGATTATGCTCATGCTTTTTTTGAAAGTTAATCCACAGATCTTTGATGTCCCATTGTGGATAATGTTCATTTTCCGTTGAATGTTTATGAAACTCATTTGCAAAAGAAATTAAGTAAGGTCTTAAAATCTCTTGACTTTTATGCGGTATATATTCTTTCTCTAAATTTCCTGCCAATCTGTTATTATGTTTTTTAAACTGGTTTGAGTTCTCAAGTATAAACTTTGCTTCTTGTTTGAGTTCTTTTAAAGTTGAAGAAGAAACTTTTGATTTTACATAAACAAGATCTTTAAAATAGACAGGTTCTATTTTCATCATTTATATTCAATAAACTTTTTAATATTTTTTGATGCTTTATCTTCTATTCCCATCATAGGTCTTTTATCGAATTTGTAATTTTTATAAGGGCCATTAGAATTTACATAATGAAGAAAACATTGAATTTGTTGAGTTCCTTCATAAGGTTCTCTCCAGTGTTCTAATTCAAATCCAGAATATACACACATATCACCTTGATTTAAAATTATTTTTTTTGTTTTATTATCTTTTCCCTTTATATAAAAATCCCACAAATCAGTACTATCAATACAAATTGTAGTTGAATATTCACAGCTTTGTCTATCGGTATGTGGCGTTAATATTGCATTATTATAGTAAATTCTAGCATAAGTATAAGTTGGAAATAATTTTAAATCAGTAACCTCATTCATTTTATTATTCAAAATTACTGAAAGTGATTCAAAACAAGTAGCAGAGTAAATAGAAAAACTGTTTGGTGATTTTTTATCTCCAAATGAATATTTATTTTTTTTTCCAGACTGGAAAAATTTCACATCACGAATCATTTTGAATTCTGTTTTTAAATGTTCAAGTAGTTGTGGTTCAATAATATTACGAACAATCTCAAATCCATTATTCTTAAAAGACATTGATATTACCTCAAATTAGGACCTTGAACCCAACTCACAAGAGCATAACGAGTTCCTTTTTTTACTGGTTTGACTTCGTGTAGGATATTTGATTCAAAAAATATAATTGTCCCCTTTGTTTTTGGAGCAATAAATTTTTTATCTTTAATATATAGAATCAATTCTCCTCCTTCATATTCTTCTGGATTGGTTAATTGAATTGAAAATGATAATTTTCTTATATCTACGAAACTTTCTAATCTTGAACTATCTCCACAATCATCGTGTTTTGAATAAAAACCTTGTTGATTTTCATTGTATTCAGTTAATTGTAAGTTTTCAACAAATTTTAGAATATAATCAAAGTTTTCTTGATTAACTTTATGTATTTGTGAAATAAGTTTTTTATATAACCAATTTGTGTCTGGATTTAATTCAATCCATTTGAGAATTGATTGTCTTATTCTTGGAACATCACCTACATTTGGATTTTTAATATGATAATCTGGAGTAAAAGGTTTTTTCTTTTTTTCTTGAATATTTCCTCCAACTTTTGCTGGTTCTGAATTTATTTCTTTCACATATTTAAATATTTTATCAATATCTTCATTGGATAAAAAATTATCTACCCAATGAATTGGTCTTATTTCTTTGTTGATACGAAGTAAATTCATAGTTTCATTTATACTCAATAAACTTCTTATCTAACTTCTCAATAATATCAACATCAATTTTGTAACCTTCTTTCCAGAACTCCATATTCATTTCATTATATTTCTGGACGATTTCTGGTGGAAGAATACATCTTGGAGGATTATATTCTACTTTTCTCTTGACTGTATGAAGGTCTTTAAGGTTACAAGATTTATCAAAGTTCTCATTAGAGTATTCTACATTCTCAAAGTCGTGAGAATAATAAGGTCTCTCCAAAAACTCATACACTTCTCTCATTGTCTTCTCTGGAGTTTTGCATAAGTTCTCATAATCAATCAACATAATCATTTCTGGGTTCATTGCATAACCTTCACGAAGTAATATCCAAGGACCTGCAACAATACCACCATTCCTATCCATCATACCATCACAACGAGCAAATACATTATCTTTGTGTGCTGTAAGAGTGGTAGTATGAAATGGATTTTTAGATGCAATCAACTCAAAGGAGTTAAGAATAGAAACTATGTCTCTTACAGGACATAATATTTTAGTATATGGAAAGAGTGCTTTGAGAAATGGTGTTTTTTTAGTCCATCCACGACAACTATCAAAAATGACTGGTTTTTCTATGTGCTTATAATACCCATCAAAAACTCCATACATTAGATTTTTTCTTTGATCTTCTGTGATATTAAGGTTATTTTCATCACTTGTAATCACATCAATTGAGATTCCTGTAAGTCCTTGTACTGGTGATGCAATATCAGCATAGAAGTCTGGATTTTGTTTGAGAATACCAGAAAGTAATGTAGAACCAGACCTTGGAAGGCCAGAGATAAAATAAAAGGATTTCATTGATAACTAATAAGTTTATTTTTTTTCATTTTTTAAATATATTCCATATGATATTATAATTCTTGGTATGTTGCCCTCAACCATTTCACATTCGTGATATTCTTTGCTTGAATTGCATTTAACATAATCTCCAATAATTACTGGTATTGTTATTCCATTATATATTGGAAATCCACCTTTTGTTGGTAATGATAAAAATAAATTAAATCTAAAAAGATTATATTTTATTGGTGTTTTATCAAAATGAAGATGTATTTTACCACCATTTGTTATAATTCCAATATAATCTCCAAAAAGATCTCCATGAGAAAATATATCATCAACATAATTATCTAAAATATTTTCTTTAATCAATATTCTTTTCTTAATATCAAAAAATATATTTGGTGGATTTAATTTTTTATGTAAAGTAATAAATTTTCTATTGGGACTAACAATATTCTCTTGAAACAAATCTATATTAACATCAATAAATTTAAGAATAAAATTTAATTCTTTTTTTGATATTATATTCTCATTCATCTTGTGTTGGATATGCAATCGTACCTTTAGGGAGTGCAATCAGGTTAAATGAGATTGAGATGCGTTCTTCATCGTGATTATTGGTCTCTACTGAATGTGGTAAGTAAGAAGGAAAGAGAATAATATTACCTTCTACTGGTTCTATACGAATACTTTCTCCTGTGAACTGATTCTTCTGTGATGTAAGAGCACAACCATTCCACATACGATTGATTGCAGGATTTTGGAGTACTAACTTTCCACTTTCTTCTGGTGCTTGGAGATAAAAGACTCCAGAGAATACTTCTCCGTGTACGTGCTCACTATTCATACACTGACGAGTATCATTAATGTTTAACCACGCAGAAGTAAGTGCAATATCACAATCCACAAAGTCCAAATCTGCAACTGCCTTAAATCCCAACTGGCAGAGATACTCAAAGAGTGGACGAAGTTCTTCTACTCCTTGCAATGTATCTGGTGATTGATAACCAGTAATATTTGACTTTGGAGTTTCTTTTGTTGGGTTTTGGTTCTTATAAGTTCTTACTGCATTCAGAAAGATTTCTTTGTGTTCATCAAACTCTGGGTATTCACTTTGCCAAAGAGGAACTGAATAAATCGGCATTAAGTTCATAGTGATTTCAGTGCAAGTTTCTGATATTATAGGTTATTTAGAGGATTTTGTAAAGACCATTATGTCTCTTATAAAAAAATCAAAGTACAAGTATCAATAAGTCACACACCTGAAGGAACGAATACATAGAACGCCGCACATATTGGTAAAGCAGCACCCATATGCGCCGCAGGGGCCACCAGGATCCATTCTCACAAAGTGTTTATAAGTAGGGTCTACCCCAGGAGCTTGGGATTCACTCCAGTAACTACATCCGGACGATAAATTTTCCCAGAAACTCCTACAGACGAATCCTGGGTTTACTAGTTGTGTGCAAGTAGGTATAAACCATCCACCGCATCCAGAACACGCTTGAGCTACGGTATTAGATTCTACCCGCTCCAACCAACGCCTTGAGACCTCTGCACTAGCAGGGGCCACAACCCATCTTATTGGTGATGCCAGACATATCACATTGCCGCCCCCAAAAACATCACCGGGAGCTAATGGTTTTGTTTGAAAGAAATAAGTCTGTGCAGTTCCTACTGTATTAATACCAGAATAATTATTGTTGTTTGAAACAACAAAACCTGAACTCATTACAGCATGAAAAAAAGTACCAGGATCTAATTCGCCTGGCGGATCTATAATTAATTGTCTACCACCATTTTTGAAATTCAAATGAGCCGTTGATCCAACCCCAACTCGGACAACTACAGTCCCAGAAGTTGTATTCAATCCGCTTCTAATTAGAAAAAATCCAGTGGTTCCAAGCCCAACAGTTTGATTGAAATTCAAGATGAAATTACTACGTATTCCAACTGAAGTTGCTCCGATTGCAGGTTCAAATGAAGATATTAGAACAGGTACAGAAAACGATGCAACTGTCAAAATGCCAGAAATGTTTATATTTCCATTTTTTGCATCAATTGTAATTCCTGAACCCACATTTACAATTCCAGTATTACTGTTCGTGATAATTGAAGAACTACCAGAACCAACCGTCAATATACCAACATTTGCAATATTTCTACTATCATCAATAACAGTAGTTCCTAAAACTTGAATTGCCATTTTTTTAGATTAGTAAAGTACTTTTTTAAACAGACGAATTTTATAAAAATATTCTTTATTTATAACTTGAGGAATTGAATCGTTCGTTCTTATAATATGAGCATTCAAAGAATCAACTTCTGTATTTGTCCAATATAAATTATTTTCATTTTCTTCGTTTATCCAATATCTTTTATTATTAAATATTAAATCCTGCATTTCATATATTGATGGAAGATACCATCCAGTAGTTTCTGTTTGTTCAGAAACTTTTGCAATAAGATTAGAAACCTCATTCCAAGAACCATTGATTTCTGTATTTTGAGGTGCCGCAATTAGGTAATATCCAGCATCATTCTTATGAATCACTATACCACCTACAAAAGGTTTACCTAGGGCATCTTCCGTACTAAAATAAAATTCATCATTACCAGTTTCTTCAAGACCAGTAAATCCACCCCCATTCATAGTAGAAACTATAAATTTGTCTGAAACAGTTACATAAACCTTTGCACCATATGGTAATGGATTTGTTGGTTGTATTATTAACTCATATGCATTTGCTAAAAGTTTATTGCTACCAACATTAAAAGTTTCAATCACTTCACCAGTTTTGAAACCTTTTCTTAAGGAAAGAGTTCCAGAAGTTCCCAATGAAATTTGTTGATTATAAAAAATGCAAATTGGAAGATTAACATCTGCATTTGTGTCGTATCTGGATATTTTTTCCATTTTCTTATCCCAATCCTAATGAATAAGAAATTCCAGCAGCAGTTAAAATTCCTGCGGATGCATTTACATTTCCACTAGCAATATTAACAGTCACTCCAACACCAAGATTTGTAGTCAAAGTATTTATAGTAATTGCAGAACTACCAGAACCTACGGTGACAATCCCAACATTTACATTTCTACTATTATCAATTACAGTTGTTCCTGAAACTTGAATTGCCATATTCGTTATTACTCGGCTTTCTTTTATTTAGTATTCTTAAGGTCTTCTACTTCTTTTTTAAGTTCTTTGATTGCTTCTATCAATACTCCAATAATACCATTATAATTGACTGTCTTTGGATTGTCTCCGTGTACGAGTTCTGGTAATACTTTTTGCAGTTCTTGTGCAATCACACCATAAGAACTTCTACCATTTTCTTTCCAATCAAATGATACACCACGAAGTTTTTCTACTTTATTCAGAGCATTATTAACGGTGATTACATTTTTTTTATAGTTTTCATCAGAAAGTGCATCAAAATCAGTTGCAGTCACAGTACCTGTAGAAGGATTATATTTCAGTTTAGAGGTAGAAATACCTGATGCAGTAATAGTTCCTGATGTAGTTGCAGTAAAGAGTGGGAAGAACTCTTGATTTGTTGTAGTATTATTAAATACTGTAGAACCTGTACCAGTTAACCCACTTCCATTACCAACAAAAGAGGTTGCAGTCACCACACCGGTTACAATAATACCAGAAGGATTTACATTCAGTATTGATGAACCAACCGAAACCACAGTAAACTGTCCAGCACCAGGAGAGAAGAATCCAGTTTGTTGGTCTCCAACAAAAAACATTGATGGAGATACTGCAGAACCTGGAGAAAAAGATACATTCGTCAAAGAAGTAATAATACCAACATTAAAGGGTGCGGCATCTACCCAGAATGCATCAGTACCATATCCAACAACATTCTCATCATAATAGATGAAAGTTCTTCCATAATCTGGACTGTACCATAAGTCACCAGAACCGGGTAATAACGGTGCTGTGGTACTGATACTGATTGAACCACCACCTCCACCACCCTCAAAGAAGATGGTTGCAATACCAGTGTTTGAGTTATATTGTGTTGTAGAAACCCCTGCACCTTTAAAATTAATAAAAGTAACTGCATACCCAACAACACCACCAGTAGTTCCAATACCAATACCCTTGTATGGACTATTGGATAAGTTTAGATATTGACCATCACCATAATAAGTAACAATACCTGATGTTGCAGTAATAATACCAGAAGAAACCTTTACTGTTCCTAATGTACTGATACCAGTAACATTGAGATTGGTGCTCCTTAAATTAGTACTATTAAAAGTCGTAATGGTTCCTGCAGTACCAGTCAGGTTTGTTATGGTTCCAGAAGTACTATTAAAAGTCGTAATGGTTCCTGAAGTACCAGTCAGGTTTGTTATGGTTCCTGATGTACTATTCAGGGTAGTAATCGTTCCTGCAGTGCCAGTCAGGTTTGTTATGGTTCCACTTGTAGAACCCAATGTGGTAATGGTTCCCACACCAGCATTTACATTTCCACTAAATGTAGTTGCGGTAATAACACCAGTGATTCTTGCATCACCGACAACAAAGAGAGCAGATGTTGGATTTGTGGACCCAATACCAAGATTACCAGAAACATAAGTTCCACCAGTGACTTGAAGTCTTTGTGATGCTGTTCCTGTAGAGGTACCAGAACCAATCAGTACTGGTCCATTGGTGAAT
>Ga0214917_10003804_pt1 | contig 17210 bp, 13 predicted proteins | sample LL_1208_BB_MetaG_FD_177983 | JGI IMG/M metagenome (GOLD analysis project Ga0214917, IMG submission 177983) | Freshwater microbial communities from Lake Lanier, Atlanta, Georgia, United States - LL_1208_BB | ecosystem: Environmental > Aquatic > Freshwater > Lake | place: USA: Georgia | collected... | reverse complement strand
TCTGGCTCTATACCGCAACAGTGCTAATTGAGTGCGTTACTCTCTTTTGGAGCCCTGCTAAAGACGCCACGATGCCAAATTTAATTCCTAAAAATAAATTAGAGAGCGCCAATCAGATGACGCTTCTAGCATCTTATGGAAGCGCGCCTTTTGCAGCTATTACCTTTACTCTGCTAACTCTCTTTATAACAGGAATTAGCGCAGCCTTTAACCTTGGCTCTAATTCAGCTGTTGACTTAGCTCTATTTATTAATGCCCTATCTTTTCTCTTTAGCGCATGGACTATAAGCCAGATGGATATCCCTAAAGAACACCTAAATAAAGGTGATCTCTCAACCTCTATTTTTGCCTCACTACTTGATGGGGGAAAGTTTTTATCATCTTCTAAAGTAATTAGAGGTTTGATATTTGGTCTTCTTGGCGCTTTCATTGCAGCGGGCGCTGTTATTGGACTTGCTCGAACATTTGTTGGTGATCTCGCAGGTGGTGATGCGGCCTATGGAATTCTCTTTAGCGCAGTCTTTACTGGCCTTGCTATTGGTATTGCTCTTGGGCCAAAGATTTTCTCGCAATTTTCAAGACGCCGACTCTTTGGCGCTGCGTTATGCGTTGCTGGGTTTCTTCTAGTCGTTCTCTCCTTACTACAGAATCTTGTTCTAGCTCTATTGGTTGTGGTTCTCCTAGGGATCTTCTCTGGAGTCTCATGGGTTACTGGTTTCACCATGCTTGGCATGGAGGTTTCAGATGAGCTGCGCGGAAGGGTCTTTGCCTTTGCGCAATCGTTAGTGCGCATCTCACTTGTGGGAGTTCTTGCCATCTCACCTCTCATAGCTGCCGCCATTGGTGAACACGATTTTAAATTTGGTGAAGTTGAACTTACTTATAACGGAGCTGCATTTACCATGCTTGGCGGCGGAATTATTGCCATGATCGTTGGTGTTGCCTCCTACCAGCAGATGAAGGATCGCCCTGGCGTATCTTTCTGGAGCGATGTATTAAATGCATTAAGAGGCGAACTTGGCGGGATTACTCAACCAAATGTTGAAGGGCTATTTATCTCATTTGAAGGAGGGGAAGGATCTGGAAAATCAACCCAGGCAAAACTGCTTAAAGAGTGGTTTGAGAATGAAGGTAAATCTGTAATTTTAAGTAGAGAGCCAGGGGGAACAGATTTAGGAAAAGGATTGCGAAAGATCCTTCTTGATAATGCCACTGGAGAGATCTCCCCAAGATCTGAAGCACTCTTGTATGCAGCAGATCGTGCCCATCATGTCTACTCGCTAATCCGTCCAGCTCTAGAGCGAGGAGATGTTGTCATCACCGACCGATACTTTGACTCCTCTATCGCCTATCAGGGAGCTGGTCGTATTTTGTCGCCTAATGAAGTAGCTCGAATCAATCGTTGGGCCACAGAGTCACTCTTTCCAACTTTAACTATTATTTTAGATCAACCTGCAGATATTGGTTTATCCCGAATTAAGAGCGCTGATCGCCTAGAGAGTGAATCAATAGAGTTTCACAATAGAGTCCGTAATGAGTATCTACAACTAGCTAATGTTGATCCAGAGCGATATCTAGTTATTGATGCTAGAAAGCCAATAATTGAAATTCATCAAGAGATTACCGCGAGAATCTCGCAGTTATCAGTTAAAAAACCATGAGTATCTTTGACTCATTAGTTGGCCAGAGCGAGGTAGTTGAAAGACTTAAAGGGGCAGTTGAAGCTGCAAAGAGCGGCAAGGGCACCCAGGAGATGGTTCATACCTGGCTCTTTGTTGGTCCTGCTGGCTCTGGAAGATCAAATGCTGCGCTAGCTTTTGCCGCAGCGCTGCTCTGTAGTGATGGTGGTTGCGGGAAGTGTTTAGATTGCCAGACAGTTCTTGCTGGGACTCATATCGATGTAGAGCGCTTTAACCCCAGTGGACTTTCAATCAAAGCAGAAGAGGTCCGCGAATTAATCTCAAGATCTGCCTGGTCGCCATCTGTTGGCTCTTGGCGGATTGTAATTATTGAAGACGCAGATAGATTAACTGAAACTGCAGCTAATGCGCTCCTAAAAACAATTGAAGAACCAGAGACTCATACTCTCTGGCTACTATGTGCGCCAACTCTTACCGATGTTTCAGTAACTATCCGCTCTCGTTGTAGGCATCTGCAATTAAGAACCCCTTCAACTCTAAGTGTTGAGGAGTTCTTAATTAAAAATACCGGCGTTGATTCAAAGAACGCAGCCTTTGCTGCCCGAGTATCTCAAGGCCATATTGGGCGAGCAAGATTTATTGCCACTAACCAAGGCGCGCAATCAAGGAGAATAGAGATACTCTCACTTATTTTTTCACTTAAAGATATTAGCTCGTGCTTTAAAGCTGCTGCGCGCCTATTAGATATTGCTCAAGAGCAGGCAGAGAGTGAAAACTCTGAGCGAGATAGTAAACAGCTTCAACAGTTGCAAGATGCATATCAAGGCACCGGTAGAGGGATGATCTCTGGTGGAGCAAAAGCAATTAAAGATCTAGAGAAGGAACAGAAGTCCAGCACAACTAGGGCGATCCGTGACAATATTGATGGAGCGCTATTAGATATTGCTAGCCTTTATCGAGATATCCTCTTAATTCAAAGTGGGAGTCAAGAGATTCTCAATATTGACTTTAGGCAAGAGATAACCGAGTTAGCCAGTGCCAGCCCTGCTAAGCGCAGTATTGAACAGATTGAGGCGCTCCTAGAGGCTAGAGCCAACCTAGGACGTAACTCTGCCCCCCTTTCAACTCTTGAATCCTTGTTTTGCGCTTTGAAGTAGCTTTCGGCATTATCGGCACATGCGCTTAGACCATATCTCTTATGCAGCAACCCATGATCAACTAGTAGATGTAGTTCAAAGGATTGGCTCTCGGATTGGTTCAGCCTTTACAGATGGTGGAATTCACCCAAGATTTGGAACTCGTAATTTCACACTCGCTCTAAAAAATGGTCACTATCTTGAAGTTGTCTGTCCTTTAGATCATCCAGCTGCTGATGCCTCACCATTTGGTCGCGTAGTTTCACAGCGCGCAAATGAAGGTGGAGGTTGGTTAACCTGGGTAGTTTCAACCGAGGATTTATCACCGATTGAAAACCGCCTTGGACGCTTAGCAGTTGATGGTTCTAGAAAGCGTCCTGATGGTTCTGAGTTAAAGTGGAAGCAGCTAGGAGTTCTCGGAACTCTAGATGATTCACAACTACCTTTCTTCATCCAATGGATGTCAAGTGATCACCCTTCAAATGACGGGAAGGCAGTTGCTGAGATAGTAAAGATTGAGATTTCAGGAGATGAGAAGACAATTGAAGAGTGGCTCGGCTCAGATCTCTCCAAAGCATTTGATGGCGTTGAAATTCAATGGGTTTTGCCAGAGGCTAACGATGGTCAGACTGGGCTTGTGGCGGTTCATCTTGCAACGCCTAATGGCGTTGTACGCTTGGATTAAATCCTAATTTAATAGCCTTAAACGCATCGCCGCCCTAGCTCAGTCGGTAGAGCGTCGCTCTCGTAAAGCGAAGATCATGAGTTCGATTCTCATGGGCGGCTCAATGAAACCAACTTCGAAGATTCTAATTTAGATATTTTTCATAGATTTAGAGGGTCTTGGATGTGAATCTTGGATGTAACTATCAATATGTTTCCAAATTTACCAAACATCCCCTGAGCGAGATTCACACACTACCTTAATTATCATGGTCAAATAGTCAGCATCACTGCCCAAAAGCATCTGACACTGGTCGTCGTCGGCAGTTCTTACTTCTTATTGTTTAGCTCAATAAAACTCTCTACACGAAAATCAGTCCAACCAACTCGTCGATAAAAACCTTTTTCAAATGTAGAAATCATAGAGACTGAATACGCGCTCAGGGTATCTTTTGAGATTAATTGCATCAGCTAAGTTCCATAACCCTTACTCCAGAATGTTGGCTCCACTACTATTGCCTCGATATAACCAACGTGAGTTTCTATGCCATTTAACCAAATAGTGCGAGAACAAATTGAGCCATTCGCGATTAGCTCATCACCGATCCACCCTAAGTATCTAACTTCACCTAAGATGTGTTCCCAATCCTCCTTTGAGAAATCCCCATCATGTGCTCTGTGTAGCATTAATTTGACTAGTTGTGAGCAGCTAGAAATTACATCTAGGGAAAATGAATACAGGAATTTTCCGCGCAATGACATTCGAATAGATAAACCCATTTGAAAATCTTCTTCTAGAAGCTCAATTAATTTACTTTGGTCTATATCTGCAAGCGTATTTCTCATTGTAGTTCCAGGCATAGCAACTGGCTGTCCTAAAAAACTGTGCGGGAATCCATTGCGAGTAAACTCATTGCATTGGCTAACTCTTCCGCGTAGGTGTTCATTTAGAATTGAACTCTCTTTCCTAGTCCAGCATGGGGATACTTGCTCTTATATTTATTAGATATGATGTTTGGTAAAGGAAATTCCTCTTACCTTAAGTTCTCTGTGTTCCAAACTATTCTTATATCTGTCATAGTCAGTAAGCCATTATCTTCAATCAAAAAAGTAATTAGAAGTGTGTGTTTAAGTGAATATCTGACTGAAGTTTGGAAAACGCCAGTCTCGGAAGTCATGTCACCTACAAAACACCAAACATGCTCTAGGGAATTTCTTCTCTTAATTTCAAGAACAGTTCTGACTGCAATAGAAACCTAACCTCCGACAATTGCAGAGGAGTAAATTCTTTGTTTTCTAAAACAGAGAGAAATTGAACGCCCCTCAAGTATGGCGGATTCAACCTCAACTTCTGGAACTCCCTTCAATAAACATTGGTAATGACTTCGCCAAGATGCAAAAACCCAATCCAGAGGCTTTATCTTCTCAAAGACACCAATCACCTCATCTTCGTTACCATAATACAAATGCACTGGTGCTCGAATTAAGCCGCTGTTAAAGTGTGCAGTGATTTTCTCTTCGAAATTAATTATTCCCGGCCGATAGCTGCCATGACGAAATAGTACTGTACATGAAGGTGTTTCTACGCTAAGTTCTTTTAGAAAAGTGTTTTAAGGCCGTTAATTTGAAACTCGATTGTCCGCCGAAGCCCCTCATGTAAAGGCGTAAAAGAAAAAGAATTATATGGGTGATCGGGTCGAGTTGAAATTGGAAGCCGAGAATATTCCGATAATTCACCTTCGCGGTTGGGAAACCCCGATGCCATCAATAGATTTGGGAAAAAAGAACTTAATTCTGCTGAAAGATGGCTTAGAGATACCTTTTCAGGACTCCCGAAATTTATAGGACCAGTGATTTTCTTCTCGATAGTACTTACAATAAATCGAGCTGCGTCTTCGACATATGTGAATGAAAATTCTTGAAGTCCACTACCATAAATCTCAATTGGAGATTTTTCGATTGCAGACTTAATCCACGTAGGGATTAAATACATTTCACCCTGCCCTGGTCCATAAAGGTTAAAAAATCTAATCGAAGTGGCACTTAATTCCTCACTCTCGACCATTCCAAAAATTAGCTCTTCAATTAGGGCTTTTCCCATTCCATAAGCCCAACGACTCTCCGATGTACTCCCGAAGTGACTTTCTGAAGTTTCTCCCCAGGGAGATTTCAAATTTTTTCCAAAAATCTCGCTTGTGCTGGAAAAGATCAAATGCTTCTTTAAGTCACAACAAGCACGAACAACATTGCCAGAGATCACTACGTTTGTTTCATACATTTTGTAAGCAGGAGCTATTTGATTTTGAATTCCAACAATCGCCGCTAGGTGTACAACAAAATCTACATCAGCAATCAGAGGCAAGGCTCTTTCGAAAGATTGAGTCAAATCTATTGAGTGATATACCAAGTCTACTGATTCATTTCTTGAATGACAATAACTGGAGCCATGAACATCAATTGCAACTACCTTGTAACTTTCTTCAATTAGTTTCTCCGTTACAAATTTTCCTAAAAAACCATTTGCTCCCGTCACAAGAACTTTCATTTAAAACCTATCTTTTTTTCAAAAAATCTCTGAGTACCTGTGATAAGTATTCCAATTGTGAACTAGACATGCCGTGATGACATCCGAACACAATTCCATACTCCATAATCCTGTCACTATTTGGAAAATCGCCAGCGTCACCGACAAAAGATAAACCCTTAAAAGCTGGTTGCCTAATAATATTTCCTGTAAAAACGGTCCTTGTTTGAATCTTCATTTTCTCGAAATACGCTTGCATTTCATATCTTTCGAAAGGCGCTTCGGTCTTTATCAAAACAGGAAAGGCCAACCAGGCAGACCTTGAATTACTTGCACGTTCCGGCAGTTCGAAATATTCAGGATATTCTGCAAAAATCTCTGACATTACTTTAAAATTGTGTTCTCGAATTTGCATATTTGATTCGAGTTTTCCTAACTGAACTAAAGCAAACGCAGCCGATATTTCAGAAGGAAGGAAGTTGTATCCCAACTCTCTAAAAACATATTTTGCGTCATAACGGATTCCATCGATTCGGAATGCAAGTCTCTCATCGATATTGTTTGTCTCATTCATGAGACTTGACTGACGTCCCCAACCTCTTAATAACTGACAGGTATCTCTAAATTCATCAGAATCTGTTAGCACCATTCCGCCGAAACCAGCTCCTGTGACGATGTGAGAGGCGTAGAACGAAGTTGTTGAAAGATCAGAAAATTCTCCAACAGGTTGATTTTCTATTGTTGAACCAATTGTGTCAGCGGAGTCTTGAATAGTTCTTAAGTTGTGACGAGTTGCAATTTCCTTGAGTTCAATCCAATCAGGAATGTTGCCAAACAAATTCGGGATCAAAAGTGCTCTTGTTTTTGAATTAATTTTGGAAATGACACTATCTACTTCAACACAAAATGTTGAGAGTTTCACATCTACAAAAACTGGAATCAAGCCAGATTGTATAATCGGAGCGACAGTTGTTGCGAAGGTTAGTGCCGGCGTTATTACTTCCGAACCCGGGGGCAATTTTAATGATTGCACTGCTAGAAGATTTGCAGAACTTCCTGAATTAACCATTATTCCATATTTATTGCCAAAAAGTTCTGCAACATTTTCTTCAAGCAAACTAGTTTTCGAAGAAAGCATCAAATCAAATCTTTGATTTCGCAATACGTCAACAACTGCTTCGATTTCTGCATCGTCATACACCGCTTCCGCATAAAGCACTTTATATGGCAATTGCATCAAGTCTCCCTCTTCGATTTTGTGGCAAATTATACTCATATATTGATTACAAACCATGACGATGGCTAAAAGTCCGTGTCTAATTTGTTAGAGTAAAGACATGAAACGTCCTGACATTGCCGTAGTAGTAACAACTTATAATCAAGAGATGTACATCGGACAATGTATTGAAGGCATTCTCTCCCAGGAAACAAGTGCTAACGTTACAATCTATGTGCATGATGATTATTCCAGCGATGGAACTATAAGTGTAATTGAGAATTTTGCCTCAAAATATCATGGGAAGATTGTTCCTGTGTTGAGCAACTTCAACAAACTAAGCAATCGAAAAAGTCCAATTTTGGACATGGTTCGCCAAATTGAAGAAGAATTTATAGCATTTTGCAATGGAGACGATTATTGGATAAACCCGAATAAACTTGAACACCAACTTGAATTGTTGGTTAAAGAACCTGATGCTGGAATGGTGCATACAGCTTTTAAGGTATTGAATGAAGCAAGTCGATTTAGCACCCCTCAAAGCGAAGCCCCTCATTTGAGAGTTGCACGATCAAAATTGAAAAACGCCCACGATTTTGTCATTGGATGCCCAGCCAAGGAGTCAAGCGTGATGATTCGACGTTCTAAAATAGATTTTGAATTTCTTAAAGGCGCAGACCATCTCCGAGCTTCTGATTGGATCTTGTACTTGAGTATATCGTTGAACGGAAGAATATTGTTTCTCAACGAGGAAACTCTTGTTCATAGGTATACAGAAAAAGGAGTATGGAATGCTGCTGGGTTTAAATTTCGAGAGCAAATGAAGGACGAAGTTAGATGGTATGCGAGCTCAAATTGCCCCGATGACGAATTGAAACAGGAATTTCGTAAAAGAGTCGCCCAAGATTTCATACTATCAAACATTAAGAAAAATAGGTTTTTACGTTTGCTACTGAAAATTACAGCCCCTGTCCGACATCCATCTAGATTATCTAAGCGTCTAGCTAGATTATTCAAATGAACTCAAGTTTTGAGAATACAAGATTCCAAAATAAGCAAGAGTTATATAGTTGAATAGTTCTCTTTTTTGCGTTACTAGCAATTCGTGAAGAAACATCAGAATTTTCTATCAAAAAATTGAATTTTTCTACAAGGTCACTGATATTATGAATAGGAAGATAATCTGAATATTCATCGTAGAATGTAGACAGTTTCGAACCCTTCTCGTAAAGCAATACACTTCCAGAAGCAAGTGTTTCAAAAGCTCGGCCTACAATTATGGACTCTCTGGAATTAAGATAGCCATTTGTGAAAATATATTTGGTAGTTTTAATTTTTTCTACATATTCGAGATAAGTATTGGACACTTCCGAAACACTTAGGCGGTTATGATGTTGCCCGACGATTGGTAAATTAGACTTCACTGCGCCTTGATAATAGAGACTTCGCTGCCTATGAGAGCTTCCTTGCATAAGAAGTTTGTCGACTTTCAATTCCCATGAGTAATTATAGTGAGTTAGTGGCAACGGAAAACCTGGCCAAAGCAAGAACTTGGAATCATCTAGATGAGATGGAATATTTGGATTGTGGTACACAATCAAATCACAATATTTTTGCCAAAATTCTATTTGTGCCAATCCATCTTTAGTCAAATAACAATCCGGTAGATCAACAAGGATTTTTGCACCTAAACTTCTGAGATTCCGAACATAGTTGATGTATTCATTCAATTCCTTGGAATAAAAAAGATTTCCGTCTAAGACCAGAATATTGGGAATTTGGGATTTCAAAATATTGTCGTGACAATTGACCTTCTCGATCTGCTGGTAATGAAGTTTAGCTAAAGTAGATTGTCTTACATTTATTCCAATCTCTTCCAATGTTTTGAAATAACAAAAGTACATATCACTCTCAACCATAATTCCAGAGCGTCTGACACTTGATGGTAGTAGTAATTCGATGTTCAGGGGCGGAAATAAATTCATTTCCATAAGCAGTAGTTTAGGGTCATCACCATTAGCTTCAATTTTAGTAACAATCTTTCGTCTCTCACTCTTAAAGAATAGAAGGTACCACAAGGATTTTGACGGAAAATAAAGTAAAAAGATTCTCAAATATTGCTTTAGATGATAAGTAATAATATGCCACTTGAGGGTTTTCTTATAATCAGATTTCAACTTAACAGGCAAGTTGACCCCTTGGTTTCGAGCTGAAATGGCACACGTGTGCAATTCCTCGGCCAATTGCAGTTTGACTTGTCAAAATCCCAAAACTAAAATTTAACTTAGAAGCGCTTATTAACAAAGAAACTACTCCTGGGCAGATTTCCACATGCTCAATTTGATTCAGAAAAGGAACATGTTTTATCAAGGTTCCATCTCTATCAGATAAGAGATACTTACTGCGCAACATATCTCAGACCTTTCTGAAAGGAAAACGGCGGGATATAGGTTAGCTCATACCAAGCCAAATGTTGATCTTACTTAAATTCTGTGGCGGGTCGTGGTCGAAAAAATTGATCAATTTTTTGGGTACGAGTTTCTTGGAAGAGAATTGGGAACTGGCTGCATGTTTCGTGAAGCTATTTCTACTTAAGTCTCTTATTATATTGATTCCATATTCACAAGAGATTTACAACTTGAAAAAGAGACAATTAGACAAAACAAAAGTCTAAAGCGGATATTTTAATAGGGAATGAAATTCAAGATATTCCTAAGTTCAAATGAATGGACTAATTGACAAATATAACTTACACGTCTATATAATATTTGCAAAAAGCAGATCATTGGTTTCTTAGTCTTAGTCCTTCAAAAGTGCTCTTTCATTAGGAAAATCTGTTTGAAGCAATTGTGGCAAAACACTTTTTAGCAGCCAAAAGATCCATTGCTATAAGAAATAACCTACTTATAATTAGTTATTCTTACACGATATAAGGTTACAAAGACCGTTTTGTAAAAAAACATTTTATAGTGGGAAGATTTCAAAAGAAAAATGATTTTTCAATAGCGTTTTGTCCCAAGAAATAGGTACCAGTTCTGGATAGGGTTTATGGGTCAAAAGGGAGTTGGTATACACGCAGATTTGTTGAAAGCTTTGTCGATTTACCAGGCTCCGCGATTCGATCTTACGGTGGCTAAAGGCAATTTGTCTCAGATAATATGGCTTATTCTGAAATGCTATTGAGTGGCAGAATATCTTTGTGTTATTGGGGGGAATTTCTGCAACGAGTATCCTCGAAATTATGAATGTGCTACTCTCGATACAATACAGATTATCCACTGTGAACACTTCAAGTTTTTCCTAGTTTCGACTGTTGTGAACCAAACTAAAGAGTTTTTGGGAATGTAATTAATTTATGAACTCATTTAGTGTCTTCATAATCTAAATTTATACGAAAAAATGAATTTTAAAAGAAGATTTAAAGACAGGTATAAGAAAAATTCTAGTCATTACATGAGAAAATACTTGAATCAAATAAAGCGAATTACCCTGGTATTAATTCGTAGGTTTGGTCTAGACCTAAAGAATTAGAACTAAGCCAATAATCAAGCTTTGCATGACCATGACTACTTGGGTATATAACGAGATTTGTGTTGAATAGAGCTGCAAGATAGGAAAAAGCTGAACGGCTGATAATAAGCACATCAGCATTGACCATGTCAAAAAATGTTTCGAAAAAGTCAGCACAGTATTTTACCTCTAGATCAAAACCATGGATAGATGAGAACATCATGAGAACATCGTTTCTAGGTACGAGCACTTTACCATCTATAATTTTTTCTCCGAAAGAAATATTCTGCTCAAGTCTTTTCCTACTTGGGGCCCAAAACGTTTTCGTATTCGATAAATCAGTATGAATAATCATTTTTTTTATTTGTGAAGACAACTTCATTTCAGACATCTTTTGAATTGCAGAAATAAAGTAGTCAAGGGGTAAGAATCGCGGTTTAACGTGTTTCAAAACTGCAGTTGTTTGGCCATATCCCATTCTAAAGTGCACAACTACTTGTTCCTCGCGTGAAACTTTGAATAAGGAGCCATGCTTTTTCCTAATATAATCTGTAGCATGCTCATAGGAGCTTGGATCTTTATCCATAACGCCAAAAGGAAGACAAACCTTGAGTAAGACCGATTTCCGTGAGAATTTATACCGCAAAAGCATTCTTACTAGTAATCTTAAATTTAAGTTATGTACTTTGATTTCCAAATCAAAAGAATCGACGTTTGAATAAGTGGGTAAATCAAAAAGCTCGTTAGTCCTATTAACCAAGCACTGCAAGTCTTTTTCATCTCTAATTCCATGGGCAAATTCCTCAATGGTTTCTAAAATTGGAGAATGGAGATATCTAATTCGATACTTTCTCGCAATTGAGTAGATACCAATTATTCGAAGAGCTTGAGCTCCCAACCCATCTTGCATGGCTTGGTTATCGTAAGTTAAATAGAGCGCCATGTCTGACAATCTCATATGGGTGATTAGAATTGCAAGTTAATATAGACAAGAAGGAATTCAGGTTATGGGCTAGCCACCTCTCAACTTAGAGTGTAGTAGGATTGATGTAAATGACATTCCACATAGGATTTGTAACGTGCTAGGCATTCTACTTGTTGGTTTTGAGAGGTTTGATTTTCTACACGAAAATTTGGATCTTGTGGACAAGGTAAAGAGTCCAGGCTGCACCTTGTACCTCTCAATAGATGGTCCAAAAAAGAGTTCAGAAAATAACCAAAGCTCAAGTCAAAAATTAAGTGAATTGCTTAAAAAAGCAAGAGATCTTGGTTCAATTAATTTTTTACATACTCAAAATATGGGATGTGACAAGCACATTCCCTGGGCGATAGACAAGGTTTTGCAAGAATGTGAAAGCATCATAGTAATTGAAGATGATGTTCGAATATCTTATGATGGATTACTTGAGATGATGCAAAAATTATTTGAGAAAGACGAGAGAGATAACCCAAAAGTAATATTAGGAATATCATCGCTATTTAATCCTATAGACAATTTATCCATCAACATTTGGAGAAGTACTCGTTTCTTCACCGCTTGGGGATACGGACTTAATCGCGAGTTCTGGAAACTTCACACTAATTCGACTTCAGGAATTACCACGGAGCCAGAATTGAAAAATTTACTTTCCAAATCTCTATATTGGCGAAAACTATCAACTAGAAAGAAAAAGATTTGGAGTGAAAGATTTCAACGAGGAAACTATGACTATAGGATTCAAGCGACTATGTTTCAATATAATTTACGGGCCTTAGCGCCAGTTTTTCGAATAGTAGACAATATAGGGCACGGGTTAGAAGGAGCCACTCACACTAGATTCCGCGAACCTATTTACTTGAGATACAGAGTGTCTGCCAAGAAATTTAGGTTTCTAACGCGCCTATTGATGGGAAATTTCTGGAACGCTTTTTTCGATTTGCTTGACTCAAATTCATGGGCGGGGGAAGGTTTGCTTACGTTACGAGGGAGAAGAATTGGAATCAGAACATTTGTCCCTAGAATTGTAAAGCGACAGAAATAGTGTTTAAGCGAGCTGCATCGCCACTTATTACCTTTCATATGCGGGGAGGTTTAGGTAACCAACTTTTCCAAGCTACAGCCGCGGCATATTTCGCAGAAAAATTGCAAAACAAAGTCACTCTTGATGACAGAAGTATAATTCGCCACGCTGATGAGTCAAGAAGATCCTGGTTACGACAAATTGATATAAATGAATTGTTTGGAACTGAGAGAATTCACTGGAAGAACAGAGTGTTGTCAAAGTTTAACCTAGATTCGAGTCAATTTTCAGGAAATAAACAATGCTTGGACGAAATCCAAATTAATAATCTGCAGGAAATAGTTCATCCAATTCATGTTGCCGATTGGTTTCAGAATTCTAAGTATGCACAAGAAGTGAGGCCAAAATTAGTTCCGGAGACTTGTATAAAGGTGCGTGACAAAGTGAAAGAACAGATAAGAGTTATCGAGAACTCTCAAAATATCGGCGCGATTCATATCCGACTTGGAGATTTTAGAGATACACCATGGGGAGTTCTAAACGATGATTGGTATGTCGGAGCCCTAGGCAGAATGATAAAAATTAACAACATCACACAAGTGGATTGTTATAGTGATGAGTTAGAGGGAGCCAGGAGAATCATTGAGACGTTAAGTAAGAGCGTTGATATAAGATTTCCAGAAGAAAATTATAGTTTGCTACCTCACGAATTGCTTTGGACCATGTCCAGTTACAATTCTTTTGTATCAAGTAATTCCTCTCTAAGTTGGTGGGCAAGCTTTCTCAACCGACATAACTCACCACTTGTGCTATGTGATTGGAGCGAACATCTTTTCATGCAAAATTGGCAAAGATTTAAGGTTTAAAATTATTGAGCAATTCAGATCTAGATTTTAGTAAGTAAGCAGCTTAGACTGAAAAGGGACTGCAGTTCGTTGGGCATTTAGATGATTATTTAGTTCAGAAGGAATTGCAGTTATTCCACTAGCTCCATGCAATCGAAAAATAGCAATCCATAGAGAAATTTTGGAATTTGTCCCAAGAAATTCTCTAGAATAAAAGCAAAATTTAATTGTTTCTATTGGCGTGAGAGCAAAGTAGGAAGTTCTCTTTTCGTCTAGCAAATATTGTAATAATTTAGTAACTTCATGTTCTTTGCTATCAGAAAAAATATTAACGGGTAGTTTCTTATCGAAGTTATTATCGAGAGTACTTTGTATTCGTTTTGGATTTATGTAACTTTTACTTTCTAGGTGTATTAGATCTCCTAGACGATAGTGGACTGAACAGCAATTAATTTCAGTTCCTTCTAAATCTATTCCCATTAAAGTACGTAATCGCGAGAGTTCTATGTCATTAACTTGTACATCTGCGTAATGTCCGCGTACTTCAAGAACCCAGGGTTTTAACCGATTTAGCTCTTTATCTGAATTAGCACGTGCCAAAATTCCCGAAAATAGTAAAATACCCAAAAAACGAGTTTTATCTATTTTTATGGCAATCTTGGACTGACTAGGCTTCTTAGAATGTGGTGTATTTGCAAAATCCCTAACCTCAATAAAAGAGACATTCTGTAGCCATTCAGAGGGAAGCTCTCTGATTCTCTCCGTAACCCCTGATGAATGAAAAACTAACCTAACTCTCCTACATTTAAACTTAGAAGAAATTCTCCAGGCCATTACTAAGGCAAAAAGCTGAGAACCAAATCCACCCCAGACATGAATTTTGATGTGTGGAGATAGGTATCTAATAACTGTTTTAATCATATCAACCTGAACTACTGCTTCATATCGTAGAGAGCGTGATGTGATTGAAAGTAGTTTTCCATGTCAAATTCATTAAGTTTTAATGTTTGTATTTTTAATGCTTCTTGCTGCATTGATGGGTTACTAAGCATATGGATAAAAATATTGTAGAGTGAATCTAAATCTCCACTTATAAATAAACCAGGGTGATCTTCGCCAATCACCTCTGGTATCGCAGAATTTCTAGGTGCAACTATTGGCAATCGTGCATCCATAGCTTCCAACAATACGAGCCCTAAACCTTCATAATTAGAAGTTAAGATGAAAAAGTCTTGAGAGTCTAAGAATTCAGACACATCTGGAAGTTTTCCAAGAAACCTTACTTGTTGACGGAGGCCAAGATCTGTAACCTTCTTTTCAAGCACCTGGCGTTCCGGACCCTCTCCAGCAATCTTTAAGTTAAATTGGATTCCACCCTTTTTCATTCTATCTGCAAAGTCAATCAATAAACCTAGATTTTTTTGGGGCGCAAGTCTTCCTATTGCGCCGAGAGCGATTTCACGATTAAGCAATTCAAGGTAAGTTCGTTTTTTAGAGAACTCCTGTACTCTTTGCGTGTAGCCATAGTAGATGACTGAGTTGGGCGTTCCTTTAGAAATCTCGTAAGAGTCAACAAGGAATTGCTTAACTGCTTTAGAAATAGAAATCATGTGAAGAGACTTTCGGAGAACAAATCTGGAAAGTATAATCGAGAGAAGCGTGTTTGATTTGGGAAAGAAACGTTCTGAATTGTGCCGTGTAACATAAAATCCGGTATGTGATTTACTGAATCGCACTAAAAGTTCTGCACGGGGAAGATGTGCGTGAAAGGTGTATGACCCTCTATATTTTCTTCGCATAACTCGTATTTGAGCAAGAAAGTTCTTCGAAATTAGGGAGGTATCAACATTTATATTTTGACCTTGCATGGCTTCTAACAGTTCCAATTTTCCTTTGAGCGGGATTACGGTAACTTCATAACCCTTTATTACTTGAATCTTTGCAAGCGCAAAGACAGCGTTCTCAGCACCTCCTCGTTCAATTGTTGTAATGAGGTGCACAACTCTCATATGAGAAATGTTAATGCGTAATCACCTCAACTAAGGCACCAATCCATTTATCCAAAGAATGGTTTTGTTTAGTAATATTATAAAAGGTTTCAATTCTTGCTTTTTGTTCGTTTTCTGACATCTCCAAAACTGTTCCTAACTGCAAGGTCAAATTTTCAAATTGACTATGGTGAATAGATTTAAAAGAAGAAAATTCATTTTCGAATTCAGGATTAGTCGAAACTATCACACGTTTACAGATTACTGCCTCTAGTACTGCCTTATCCAAAGAGCCTTGAAAGGCATGAACAAAACCATCATGGCTGGAAGCAATCTCTGGAATTCTTGCCCGTTCAATAGGTCCGCAAAAAGTAAGCCAATCTAAATTGTCTTTCGTTAAGTACCTTCGCAGGTTCGTATCAAAGTAGGTTTGAGCTGAGTTAGAAGAAGGGCTACCGTAAAAATCTAACTTTAAATCCCAACCTTCTCCTCTTAATTTACAAAATACTTCAATAATTAAATTAATGTTCTTAGATTCATCAAGCCGCCCAACGTGATACCAGCGCAAGGGGGGAATATTTGGAAGAGTTTGAATGATCCCGAAAAGTTCAATATCAATTGCCTGCCCAATAGGGTGCACCTTTGGACTGCGAATTGGGCAAGACCCAGGGGTTGAAGTAATGACTCCATTTAAAAAGGGAAAGGAGAGCCTTAGATACTTTGAATTACTTTTATGGGCGTACCACAAAAAGTGGGGAATCCCAAGAAGTCTACATAAAGGGGCAATCAAAAATGATTGGACTTCTGTCATATGGGAAAAAACCACGATGTCTTTTCGCTGAGATAAAATTACTGGAATCACGAGACGGTAAAAAGTAATGGCATTCTTTAAGGAATGACCAGATTCCCAGTTGCTAGATTGAATTTCTAAATTCCCCCCCTTCTCCCCTAAATGTTCATCCGCAGTAATAACAAACGTATGTTCAAAATGCCGTGATAGCCGTTTTGCAACCTCTAGCTGATGAGAAAAAACGGTACTTCTAGCGTTCATTGAATAATTGAGCAATAGTAGTTTCATATGGGTTAAACTTTACACTTCATTATAAGAAAAGTGGGCATAGGAGCTGAGTTGAGAATTTTAGTAACAGGCGCTGCAGGTTTTATTGGCTCCTCAGTCGCAGCGCTATTGAGCCAGCAGGGACATAGTGTTTTAGGGATAGATAACTTCTCTTCATATTATTCAATTAAACTTAAGAATGCGCGCAAAGAAGCCCTTCTAGATCCAAATAATCTCAGCTTACAAAGTATTGATTTATCAGATGTCAATGAAGTGCGCTCACTCTTTTCGAAAGAATCATTTGATGTAGTTGTTCATTTAGCAGCCCAGCCTGGAGTTCGGATACCCCTCAACAACTGGGATTGGTATAAACGAGATAATCTTGATGCATTTTCAAATATTATTCTATCATCAGCTCAACATAAAGTTCCTAGTTTTATTTATGCATCGTCTTCCAGTGTTTATGGGAATGGGCACAATGGTGCTCCATTGCATGAGCTGCACACCAAGGCTCACCCGATTAGTTTTTATGGTGCAACAAAGTTAAGTAATGAGATTTTAGCTGAAGCATGTTCGAAGCAAACAGGAATTAAGACGCGCGGTCTTAGATTCTTTACTGTTTATGGTCCAT
>Ga0214917_10003803_pt1 | contig 17214 bp, 12 predicted proteins | sample LL_1208_BB_MetaG_FD_177983 | JGI IMG/M metagenome (GOLD analysis project Ga0214917, IMG submission 177983) | Freshwater microbial communities from Lake Lanier, Atlanta, Georgia, United States - LL_1208_BB | ecosystem: Environmental > Aquatic > Freshwater > Lake | place: USA: Georgia | collected... | reverse complement strand
CCTTGCGCACCGCACTGACCAAGGGCTCTGGCCCACATATATAAATATCACTATCTGCAAACTGTGGCACAAGTGCCTTTAATGACTTGGCATCCATCGGATGGTTCTTGCGTGGTCCCACCAAGTAGTGCACCCGTATTGATCCACCACTTTTGTTTGCTAAGTAATCCATCTCTGCTTTTAACACTAAATCTTCTTCTTTGGATGCTCTAAAAATCACATCTATCTGTGCTCCGCCACTGAACTCATCCATCAGCGCCCGCACCGGAGTAATACCCACACCACCACCCACCAACACCACATGTGGTTGTGTTGATCGCCCTGCAGTAAAAGCACCATAAGGGCCCTCAACAAAGACTCTCGTACCAGGCTTTAAGAAAGCTAATGACCTTGAGTGATCACCTAAATCTTTAACTGTTATGCGCAAGTGCTTCTCAGTCGGCGCAGCCGACAAAGAATAAGGATGAGACATTAAGAAATGTCCCTTTGCTAAAAATCTCCATCCAAAGAACTGACCACCTTGGGCATTTAACGTGTCAAGGTGTTTTCCCTTCATGATGACAGAGACAACACCAGGTCCCTCAATCACAACTTTTTGAACCTTGAGATTTACTTTCATTGATCGATAAAAAGGAACCCAGAAGCGCCAGTAAAGAATTGACGTTCCCATTGCCACATAAAGCCCAATCCAATACGCCTTGTTTAAAGGATGACCCACAAACATGGAACCATTAACAATCTGGTGCATAAATGATGCCGCGATAGCGGCATAGGTAAGAACATGAACCATCCACCATGTCTCATAGCTCATCTTGGCTCGTGCCTTCTTATATGAGGTCACGCCAGCTAAAACCATCAACATGAAGCCAGCCAGGGCAAACCACATCCACTCATAGAGTGTTAAGAACTGCCACAACTCTTTATATAAAGGGATTGAGTCTTGTCCTGCAAAGCCCACAATAATTAAAAACACATGTACACCGATTAGATAGAGCGACCACGGTCCTAACTTGCGATGCCAGGTCACTAAACGATCATGACCAACCCCGCGCTCCACCCAAGGAATACGAGCAATTAAAAACATCCCAACCACAGCAAAGTAAGTACCAACAAGGGCGGTTAAACGACTCAGTGAAACAACTATTGAGTAAAAAGTATTGAAATCACTTAAGCGCACAGTTGTCAGCTGCAACGCCAGCGTCAGCCCAAGCCCTGCGCCAAGAAGCAACGCCGCCCAGTCCGTACCAGCCGATGAATGCTTATAGATGCGGGTTGGCTGTGTCATGGCTCTATTAGACCGCAAAACAATGGGAACCATCTGAGGGATACCGGTGTGCCCCATGAAAACCACGCCTAATTAGTCTAATTTCGCGTAAGGTTCGGGGCCGGTAGAACTTTAGTCGGAATTAGGGTGAGTCAAGTGGAGATAGAAACAAAATGCGCAATTTGTGGCAGTTTAGGTAATTCAGAGGTAATTTACCCTGCCACTATCGATGCAAATACCTTCAACTATGAAGTCTTTTCGGCTCGCCGTTTACCCGATCGGCGCCACTATCAGTGGGTTAGATGCAAAGAATGTAGTTTGTTTAGATCAGATCCAATTTGGGATATCGATTTACAAGAACTTTACTCAAAGAGCACTTTTGATTATTCGCAAGAACTACACGGTCTGAAAAATTCTTACAGAAAGATTGTTCTCAAGACATGCCCCTCGCCTACAGGAAAGTCCATTGTAGAAATTGGGGGCGGTAATGGTTTCTTTCTTGAAGAGGCTCAAGAAATGGGTTTCACCACAATCACTGAAATCGAACCAAGTATCCCAGCATTTGAATCAGCCCCAGATAGATTAAAGCCATACTTCAGGGTGGATATTGTTCGTGAAGGCCTCATTAATGATAATTCAGAGGATTTGGTTGTCATATTCCATGTTTTGGATCATTTGCCTGATCCGCTCAGTATTCTAAAATTGATTCATAAAATGTTAAAGCCTGGTGGCTCAGTTTGTATTGCAGTTCATAACGTTAATTCGATTTCTGCAACAATTCTTAAGGATAAGTCACCAATTTTTGATGTTGAACACACTTATCTATATTCAAAGAAAACTATCAGGTCCCTATTAACACAAGCAGGATTCAATGCAGTAAGAGTGCAACACTACAAAAATTCGTATTCACTTGCATATCTTGTTCATTTGATCCCAATTAGTAGAAACTTAAGAATGAAGATTCTTGCATCAAGATTTGGAGAAGGGCTGAGAAAGATAAGAATCACTGTCCCCCTAGGCAATATGTGGGCTGCAGGTACTAAGAATTAGTGAAAATGTACTTTTTGTTTAGATGATAAAAGACAAGAGCAAAAATGGCATAAATTATCAATTGTGCGGTAGCTCGTGGAAATATAGTTAAAGAAATTAGGTGTAAAATCAGCCAATTAATCGTAATAGCGCAAATTTGAATCAGGAGAAACTTCAAAATGGCTTTCTTCTCACCTAACTTCCAAACCCAGAAGCGATTCAAAATAAAGGATGAGCACAGTCCTGTGATATTCGCTGATACGAGAGAAAGTGCTACCGAGCTAGTTCCCCAATAGAGCGTTAGAAAAGTTAAATATGACAGTGACGTGGTAAATATCCCGGCCGCCAAGTATTTCGGTGCAGGCATCATTCATGGAGCCAATATTCGGTTGGTGTTCGTTTCCGGGGTGATTCCATACACCCCGCAAACCTTCTTGTCTTGAAATGCATCCGCAATGGCAAGTCCTTCATTATTTGCAAAAAGAAAAGCAAAGTTCTGCTTCTTTAAATAATCGCATTCAAGCAATACCATTGGTAGGCCTAATGTTAAGTCAAATGGGCTATTAAATAACATTCCAGATTTAATTCCGTACTTTAGTTGAACGTAGTTTGATGATGTCCCAAAATAGCCAGTGTTGGCAGCGAATCCAACTTTGCTCTCAGATAATTTTGAAAAAGCAATAACATTTGTAGGTTTCGGCCATAAATTATCAGGTGGGGCGGAGGTCAGTCGATCAAATTCAATTGCTGGGTTTGGAAATGCTAACGTGGTAGCAAGCGGCAATGCCATTACAAGTGAAAGTAAAATGTTTCCAAAGTTTTGTGCAAAACTTGATTTCTTCCATATTGACATACTAAAGATGGATTTGCCATTCCACATGTTCGCGGACCCGTCTCGTGGGTTAAGAAATGCAAAAAACGCTGCAGTTGCTATCGCTAAGGGTAGAAAGAGAATTTGCATCTGGCCGGAGGCATATGAACGATTGAGGTAGTACGCGAAGCCAAGTAGACACCAAGTGGAAAAAAGACTAGAAATAATCAGAGCCTGGCGTTGTTCATCTTGGAGAATGGTTCCTAAGAACTTCTCTCGGAAAAGAACAAAGTAACTCGCACCAACCAATCCAACAATTAATGGGAGAATGATTAGAACAGGGCCTGGGGTAATGATTGGTTCTGACCCAAAACCTCCACCGAATTGCTTTACAAATGTTCCATACCAACTCCATTGAACTTTATGCCCTGTGGATAACATCAGACCCGGATAAATCATAAAACCAAGAATGGCCCAAGCAATGGCGTGTAAAGAATTTTTCAGACCATGATCTTTTCGAATAAAGAAAGAAACAACTACGAAGGATAAAAACATTGCAATGCCAAAATCAACTGAATTCCAAAGGTTTGCGCCAACTATAACCGAGGCTAAGTTAAGAAGTCTTTTCCCCTTTTTTTCAGTAATTGACCTATAACTCAACAAAACAAGAAACCCAACGACTACTCCTGGAACTATGCGGGTTGGAATAGCTGGAAGCTGTGAAAATATGGTTCCTGAATAGACTTTGCGATTAGGAAATTGCGCCAACACAGTGAATGGGATTACTAACAGAACGGCTAATGACAGGGACCTTCTACTCATAACACGGTGCACGATTAGAACGGCCAAGAAAATAGCTATAACAGTTGCAGCGCTCATCAAATAGAGTGCAAAAGTAACTAACTGATCCGCGTTTAAGACGCCCTTAAATGGCGCTATTATCCAGGCATATAAAGTGCCATATTGTGGAATAAAATCTACGTATGGATAGTTACCTGCGCTGACTGAAAGCGCCTCATTTAAGACGTATTCTGAAGAATAGTTATCAATAATCGAATTTCCTCCTTGCCAAATTGCAGGGATGGAAAAGAATGTGACTAAAATCGCCGTAATCCTAAAAAAATACTTCGCAGGTTTATTCAAACGGTCCCATGAGTAAATTCTTGACACAAATGGAATTAAGGCCAACGTCAACAACGCTACCCATGGGCCATAGCCTAACCATAAAATTGGAGCCAAATCGACCCCGTTAATGGCGTCGTGTTTTTCAATTCCAATGATTCCTACAGACAACGAACATGTGGCAATAATAGTTAGAATAAAAGAAGGTTTAGCCTTGGTGGGTTTGTTTAACCTTGAGAAGAAAACTACTACGAGAATCAAAATTGATGCAATAACAATTGCCTTGTCTATAGACTCAGAATTATTCTGCCCTCTTATCATTTGAAAAAAGGCAACGCACAGAGAGACTAGCCCGATGACAGAAATAATGAGGTTTGCTATTTCAGGTTTAGATACTTCTAGAAATTCCTTCTGGTCTTTTCTCATATCAATTAACCTTTCTAGCTGCGCGCAATGGGCTCAATTCAGGGATGGAGACAAATCCATATTTTTCACACAGGGTTTGATTTTGGAACCTAAAGAGCGATGGTCCCTCATCACCGACTAGCAATAGATCTGCATTAACGTCAAATAGCCTCTGACATCCAGTGCCTAAAGTGGTTTGTGTAACTGGCATGTCCCAAGGGCTATTCAAAATATTGGCAGAAGTAACTCCAGTTCTTAACTCAACATAATTTCCAGATGCGCCAAAAAAGGCAACTTTCAGATTATTTTGTTCTGCATACTTCAAAAGTATTGCACTATCTTGAATTAGTTTCTCTATTCCTGGCTTTGGCCAAACATGATTCGGCGAAGAGGAAGTCAAGCGATCAATTTCTATATTTGGGTTCGGGAAAGCAACTATGGTTGCTAACGGTAAAGCCATTACCAGTCCCACAACGATATTATTTAGGTTTGGGAAGACTTTTGACTTCGACCAAGATGTAATTTTAAAAAATTCTACGCCCTTCCAATTTACTGTAGACCCATCACGTGGATTCAAATATGCAAATAGGGAAGCACTAGCGATTGCTAATGGAAGAAATAGAATTTGCATTTGACCTGACGCATAAGATCTATTTAGATAATATGCAAATCCAAGTAGCGACCAGCTTGAAAAGAATGCCGAAGTAAGAACCGCTAGGCGCTGCTGATCATCTAGAATTATTCGATTAAATCTCTCTCGAATTACTAGAAAATAACTAGCGCCTACTAACGCAACTGTAATTGGAAGAATTATCAGTACTGGGCCAGGCGTAATAATTGGCTCTGCCATGAAACCATCTTTGTATTGCACGGCGAAAAAACCAATAAATTTGAAATTTACTTTAAACCCAGCTATCAGCATTAGTGCAGGATAGATTGCAATTCCAATCAAGAAACTAAAAATATAGAATATTGCTGACTTAAATTCGCTCTCATAAAAAATCAAAAATACTAGAGAAACTAAGCCCGCTAGGAGTGCGAAGTCCTGATTTATCCAAAGGTTTAATCCAGCAAGAAATGAAATAAATATTTTTAGTCGCTTTTGAGCCTGTGACGACTTTTGGCCACACAACGCTACTGTTACTAAATAGCCTAGAAACAATCCCGGGAGAAGCCTGATTGGAAGTTGCGAAAACAGTGAAAATATCGTGCCTGAATAAACTTCTCTATTAGGAAATTGTGCAAGGCTCGTAAATGGAATAATCAATAATATGGCAAGGGCTACTGAGCGTTTTCCTAGAGCTCTATGGGCTAGGAATACTCCCAAGCCAATTGCAATTATCGTCCCGAAACTCATCAGATAAAAGGAAAGTGTTACTAGTTGATCCGCTGTCAGCATGCCACTAAAAGGCGCAAGAAGCCACGCATACATGGTTCCGTACTGAGGAATAAAGTCAACATATGGGAAATGTCCAGCTGAAACAGAGAGAGTTTCATTTAGAACGTACTCACTTGAATCTCGATCAATAATAGAAGCTCCACCCTGCCAAATTGCTGGTATGACAAAGACTGTAATAGCGATAGCTATTAAATTGATCGATAATTTCAGTTTGTTTCCTACTTTATCCCAGGAATAAATTGATGCTATAAACGGAACAAGAAGTAGGGCAACAATTGCCACCCAGGGGCCAAAGCCCAACCAAAGTAAGTCACTAACATCGACGCCTCTTGTAGTCTGCGTGCCATGCTTTTCAATCGATAATATCCCAATTACAAGTATCACTAAACTTAAAAGTGAAAGTCTATTTGGGAGAATTTTTGGTGAAAAAAGTCTAGCAAAAAAAATCAATGCTCCGAAAGTAACAGCGGTGAGGATTACAGCTTTATCCCAATTTTCACTTGTCGAAGTTCTTAACAATTGAAGCGCAAAAACAATTAATGCACTTATTGTTAGGATTGATAGTAAAAGATTCCTTGAGAGGTCAATCTCTGAAAACTTGACAACTTTGGAACCAGTTTTGATTTTCTTAGCCATTCTTCTCCTTGAGATTAATCCGCTCTACTTCAAACATTGGTGGAGTGCGGCGAACCTGTCCGTGAATACTCAAGATGTATTCTCCTATTAAGCCTAGGAATAGAAGTTGAACTCCGCCTAGTAAGAAGATACCCACGATAATTGTAGGAATTCCAACTGGAGCAGTGCCGTCCGAGATCAAGACCATTACTACTGTGAAGATTGCATAGGCAAAACCCAAGAAGGATAGGAGAAAGCCGCCAAGTAGAGCTAGGCGCGCAGGTACTCGTGAAGTTGATACGAAACCATTAATTGCTTGATCGATGAGTGAGATAAAGCTGTTCTTTGATTTACCGCGCTCACGCTTTACCCAGGTGTATGGGACGGATGCGCTTTTTACACCTGTTTGTGCAATTAGCCCACGAATGTACGGATATTGATCATCTACCTCGAGAATTGAATCAATTACCTTTTTATCAGCTAATAGAAACTCGCCAGAATTGAGTGGAATCACTGCCGCAGCAAACTTCCTAATGATTCGATAGTACAAACCACGTGCCATGCGCATAACTAATGACTCTTCGCGATTTGCACGGACGCCATAAGTAACTAGAAATCCATCTTCCCAATTCTTAACAAGTTCTGGAATCACAGTGGGGGGGTCCTGCAAATCAGCTGGTAGCAGCGGAACAATGGCGTCACCCGTTGCACTCTTCATCGCATTCCACATGTTTCTAAATGGCCCTACGTTTCTACTATTTGAAATAACCTTAATATTTTTATCTTCGGCGGCTAATTGCCGTAATTTCATCAAAGTGGAATCTGTCGAAGCATTGTCTGCAAATATATGTTCGTACTCGTAGTTGGAGAGTGACTCAGACATAACTTTCTTAAGCTCTTGTGCACAAATTTCTACGTTTACCTCTTCGTTATAACAAGGCGTGATGATTGAAAGTTTCTTCATCTTTCCACTCCGAAGAAGGCATCAATTTGAGTGTCCAAGGCTTGAAGCGGAGTTGAATTCATCGATTCTCGCTCCCATTCAATAGTCCAGCGGATGGCTTCTTTAGCCTCAAATCTATTGAACCAGCCTAACTCTTCAATAGCCAAGTTTGAAGATAGCCACAGTAAGCCGGACTCCGGCAGAGCATTTTTATCTTCTCTGACTTCAATTCCTTGACTTCCCGGCCATTGCCCGCATGAGTACTCAGCCATCTGTTGAACAGTCAGTTTTGACTCATCGCCTGGTCCAAAGTTATAAGCTGGCGAAATTTTTTTATCGGTCATCAACTTGCAACCAATAGTTAAGTAGCCATTAAGGGGATCTAAGACATGCTGCCAAGGTCTAATTGAATGCGGAAATCGGATAACTGTTTTTGAATTTGCAAGAAAACCGCGAATCAAATCGGGAATCAATCGATTCTCAGCGGTATCTCCGCCGCCAATCACATTTCCTGCTCGAACTGCGACTACCTTGTAAATAGGATTCTGGAGAGCGCCTAAATTTTGCCAGGCAGACACAACCATTTCAGTTGCCGCCTTGCTCGCACTGTATGGATCCTTTCCACCTAGAGGTTCGTCTTCGGTGTAGCCAGCCAACTTTTCAACATTTTTATAAACTTTGTCTGTAGTGACCACGACCGTCCAAGGTGAAGACTTATTCATCATGATTGACTGAAGTAGATTTGCAGTACCCATTACATTAGTTGCGAAGGTTTCAAGGGGTTCCTCATACGACTTAATCACAAGTGGTTGAGCTGCAAGATGAAATACGCCATCAAAAGTATGCTTTTTCAAGTATTCATTGAGTGCAGCAGCATTTCGGATGTCTATGTATGAACTCTCTTTAAATCCGATATTTTTTATCCTGGTAAAGAGCGAACCTGTTTCAGGCTCAAGTGCTACGCCGTATACCTCAGCGCCAGCCAAAACAAGTATGCGCGAAAGCCAAGCACCTTTGAAACCGGTGTGCCCGGTAACAAGAATTTTCTTACCTCGATAATCCTTAAGCTGAGTCAGCATGGATAGGGACTACCAAATTTTCCAGGGAGCTTGGTTCTTATCCCACATCTCGTTAAGATCTTGAGATTCACGATAGGTATCCATCGGCTGCCAAAAACCTTCGTGCTTGTAAGACTTCAATTCACCTTTTTTTGCAAGATTTTCCAAAGGGCTCTTTTCAAGGACACACTCAGAGTCTAAATAATTGAAAACTTCGGGCTCGAAAATGAAGTAGCCACCGTTTACCCATTTTTCAACTCTTGGCTTCTCTGCAAATTCAGTTACTGTGTTTTGATCGTCAATTTGCATTGCACCGAAGCGATTTGTAGGTCGAACTGCCGTGACTGTTGCAGACTTACCGTGAGAGGAGTGGAAGTCGGTGAGGGCTTTTAGATTTATATCGGCAACACCGTCACCGTATGTGCACAGAAATCTTTCACCCTGTACATAGTTCTTGATTCGGTGAATACGGCCACCTGTCATTGTTGTAAGCCCCGTGTTTGCCAAAGTAACAGTCCAGTTCTCTTCTGAACTCTTAGCGTGTTGGGTTGTACCTTCGTTCTCACCTAATTTAACCGTTATGTCATGGGTACGCGATTCATAATTCATAAAGAAGTCTTTAATATAATCGCCTTTATAACCTAAGCAAATAACGAAATCATTAATACCTTGAGTGGAAAGAGTTTTCATGATGTGCCACAAAATAGGTCGTCCGCCAATTTCGACCATCGGCTTTGGGCGAAACTCTGTTTCTTCGCGGAGGCGTGTGCCCATTCCACCTGCAAGTATTACTGCTTTCATGGCAACGTCCTTCCTTTTCGACGATGCCTATATTAGCCGCCAGAGTAGTTTTGTGGCTAAAAAGAGGCACTTTTACTGTATTTTTACTACTCTTAGGCTATTAATTCGTCGATATAGAAAGGATATTCAATGGAAAAAATCCATAGTCCTTTCTCAAATGCTGCAGAGTTGGCATTAGCTGCTCGCCACGAAATCATCAAAATGACAAGTGTCGCGAAAGCTTCTCATGTTGCCTCCGCGCTATCAGTGGTAGATATTTTGAGTACTTTGTACGCAGGGTCTGCGGACATTTCATCAAGCAAATTAGATGATCCAACTCGCGACATCGTCATCCTCTCAAAGGGTCATTCAGCATCTGCGCTTTATTCTGTTTTGGCATTGCAAGGGTTTTTCCCGATCGAATGGCTTGCTGACTACTGTAAAAATGATGCACCTCTTGGGGGGCACGTAACATCTAAAGGTGTGCCGGGTGTGGAGTTATCAACTGGTTCATTAGGTCATGGATTGCCTTATGGGCTCGGTATCGCGATGTCTCGTAAAAAATCTGGAGTTTCTGGCCGTGTATTTGTGGTGCTTTCAGATGGCGAGTGTGACGAGGGAACTATTTGGGAATCTGCCATGATTGCAAATCACCATGGACTGGATAATTTAGTTGTAATTGTTGATCGCAACAAAATTCAATCTCTTACATTTACTGAAGACACTCTTAAACTAGAACCTTTTGCAGATAAGTGGAAAGCATTTGGTTGGGAAACTGAGGAAATTCCTGGACATGACTATCAAGCCCTTCAGAAATCACTTGCGACTCAATCTGCACCTAAGTGTATTATCGCAGACACGACTAAAGGTAAGGGTGTTGACTTTATGGAGAACTCAGTGCTCTGGCATTACAAATCGCCAAGTACTGATGATGTAACAAAGGCTTTCGAACAGTTAAGTGAGAATTACTGATGCGAGATACCTTTGTTAAAACACTTCTCAAGGAAGCCAAGAAAGATCCAAACATAATTTTGATGACTGGTGATCTTGGCTTTGGAGTCCTTGATGAATTTCAAAAAGAATTACCTGCTCAATTTATTAATTCCGGCGTTAACGAGCAGACAATGATGGGTCTGGCGGGTGGGTACGCCTCGACTGGAAAACGGGTATTTGTCTACAGTATTGGTAATTTCCCTACTTTGCGCTGCCTGGAGCAGATTCGTAATGATGTTTGTTTGATGAATAACTCAGTTGTGGTTGTGTCTGTAGGCGCTGGATATGCATATGGTAGCCAGGGATACACACATCATGCCCTAGAAGATATAGCTGTACTGCGTGCCCTGCCAAACATGGATGTAATTGTTCCAGCCGATCCGCATGAAACAATTGGAATTACCCAGTTATTAACAACTACCAAGAATCCTTCTTACTTGCGTTTAGGAAAAAGCAATGAACCACTTATCCACGATAAAGAGGTTTCAATTACACCGGGGAAGATAAACGAAATTACTTCTGGTGCCGATGGCACCATTATTTTTTCTGGCTCCGTTGGCGTTATTGCGCTTGAAGCCGCCAAAGAACTTGAATCACAAGCAATTTCAGTATCAGTTGCTTCAATGCCTTTCGTATCACGAATAGATTTAGATTATTTGAAGGAATCTGCAAAAAGGGGTCCAATTATCATCGTTGAAGAACACTCGTATAGGGGCGGTGTTGGAAGCGCTGTTTTGGAAACCTTAAGTATGCAGGGGATTACCGCGCAAGTTGCGTTGGTGGCATCAGCACAAACAAATCTTTCACAAATTGGAGATCAAGATTTTCTTCGAAACGAGAATGGAATTAACGTCTTTAGTATTGTTTCAAAATTTAAGGCCTTGCTGGCAGGTTGAATTTAGCAACATCCCCTGAATTGAGCTTGATTTCATTTGATGGCTTATGCGTTAACCAAGAAATCGTTTGAGAAATTCCATTTTGGAAAGATATCTGCGGTTTCCACCCAGCCTCAGTCAATTTTTCGCATATAGGCTTTAGTTTCATCACTTGATCGGGACGATACTCAACTGCACCGAATTCGAGCAGATTTTGAGCATTTAAATTTTTTGAGATTTCTAAGACGGCATCTTTAAGATTGATTGTCTCAGGGTTTCCGAGGTTAACAATTCCTTCAACAGAGGTGCTTTCTAGTGCCACTTGAAATCCTCGAGCTAAATCAAATGCATGTAGATAGCTCCACTCCTGTTCGCCCTTAGTTAACTTCATAAGCTGACCAAGCTGCAATGCATCTACTGTCTGGGGTATCAACCAGTTGCCCGTATCCAGAGGACCATAAGTTGAGAAGATACGCATCCAAACAAATCGAGTCTCTGAATTTTTGAAAATGTTGTGTAACTTTAAGCGAGCTTCAGCTTTAGCGAACCCATATTTGGTTGTCGGTTGGTCTGGCAAGTTTTCTGTAATTACATTAGATATCGGTCCAAGTTCTGCCTGGCTTCCAACACCCAAAACCGTCGCCACCCCTGCTATTTTTGCCGTGTTTGCCATTTCGCACATTCGAATGATGTTTTCGTACTGCCTAACATCATTTCTCTCCTGATTCCCCACTCCCCACCAATCAGAAAGTATCAGTGCATCCGGTTTTGATTCCAAAATATAACTCGGCCACTGTTCAGAATTAATAGCCATAACTGTTAAATCTTCAATGCCAGATAACCGAAACAAATCAGATGTTGGACGTACCAAGGCGATAACTTCGTGCGAAGAAGCAAGAACTCGACAAATCCATGAGCCTAAAAAGCCTGAGGAACCCGTTACAACAACTCTCATGTGTTTGGCTTTAGCAATGGGTTTCCGCCAATAAAGCGCTCAGGTACTTCAAATCGCGCCTGACCCACGGCATCCATTGCGGCATAATAGCGATCTAGAGGTGCTAGGGCCGCAAATTGGGATGTGCTAATTGGTGACTTAAAAACTCTGATACCAAATTTGTTCAAAGAAGGAACTTGTAATTCCTTTGTTTTTGGTAGACAGATTCCATCACCCGCGAAGCAAATTATTCGCATCTCATTGCCTAATCGTGTTTCTAATCTTTGATCATTTGGTGCTTTTGAAACCCAGTGAACATCACCTACAAACCCGAGTACATTGCTAAGTGCGCGATAGGTTGTCAAATAGTTGTATTTACTCAACTCCTCTTGAGCTTCCTCATTACTGAGAATTTGTGTCATAGAGGATGGGAATGAAAACTCTGATTTCTTGGACAACCCACTATTGGTACTAACGACAGAAAGAAGCATGATTCCGATGAAAAAAACTGGCGTAATCATGCGCAAAGCATATGGGGTGTCATTCCTCAAATTCTTCGCTCTACCTTTATGTAAATTCTCCGACATTCTCTCTCCGATAATCAGCAAGAAAATTGGAGCTACATAAGTGGCAACTTTCACATATGAATAGTTGCTACCAAGGCTAGTTTGACTAGCCCAAAGTGCGATTGAGGCGCACACCAACAATATCGAAAGTCCAAGTAATGAGACAGACCGATCCCATAGATTTTTTGATGGGATGCCACGAAGGACTGTCACAACAATTGCTAAGGAAAAAGCAATTCCAAGAAGCAAAATCAGTGGATCGCGCGCTTTCCCAGCCTCACCTGTCCAAATATTTAACAATCCCAACATCTCAGATGGAAGTGGCCAATGATCGAAAAGAAATCCTGTACCCGATGCTAATTTCAACCTAATTGACATGGTTGATATCGCTGCATATGTATATGGAGCAACAACAATTGCTGCGAGCAGCCCTCCAAGAAATGTTGTTTTCAACAAAGAAATACTTAGATCCCTCTGCGTAAAGAAGGCGAGGAAAACAATTGAAACTAGGAAGACGGCTGCTAAGGTCATACTTGAATCGATATACGTTACTGCGTTCCCGAGCCATCCAAAACATGAGAGAGCAACTAATCCCTTTAATGCGGTAGGGGTCAATTGAGATTTACTCTTCAACATAAGTGTTAGTAAAAAAGCAAATGAGAGTAGGGCTAATCCAGGTAATCCCCAAGCTTGTGCCATGCCTCCATTGAAAATCTGCACGACTAATGGCGCGGACGAAACAGATGCAATTAAGAGCATGTAGGCCAAGGAGAAGCGCGCAAAGACTAATCTTGAAAATGAATACATAATCAAACCAAGTGCAGCCAAGCCAACCGAAATTGTCGTTGCTTGTCCGATCACTAGTAATGAAGGATCAATTCTTAAAACTTGTGCAAATGGAATACTTAATCCCCAACGAGTTCCATATACTAAATAGTCATACCCTGCCTGTTCTTGCATTGATGGAAGCTGATAGAGATGGTAAATCGCTTCACCAAGATTCTTGTCCCCTAACAAAGTTAAGAAATTGCTCTTTGCTTCAAACCAAGTGGAACCTATTTTTGGTTGAGATAAAACTGTCATTAAGTTTTGTGGAATGTCTGGTCCACCACCAGCTGCCAATTTAAGTTTTGTAACACCATCCCAATATGGCTTACTCAGGAAAGCAGTCAATAGGGGTAGCGCTAGCAGGAATCCATCGAACTTATGGAACTCCTTCCAAACAGAGAGTGAGCTTCTCACATACGAATTCTTTAGAAGAATAAGTGTGAGTAAGAACAGGCCAGCGATTATGTATATGTAACTATTTGCACCAACCGCACCGAATGACCAAGATGATGCGATCGCAGAAAATGCAAAGCCAATTCCTACGGCGATTCCGAGGGCCACAGGTCCCCTATGAGGAGTTGTACCAGAGATTGCCCTTGTGATTACAGCTGCTGGTATCGCCGCAATAGCCCCCGCAAAAAGAATCACTCCAAAGGTAATGGCAACAAGCGTTAACACGGGATCCCCAATCGTTTACCTCAATAGCCTGATCTTAAGTGAAAGAGTCCGTAAATAGCCGAAACCCGGCCCCCTCTTGCGAGAGAACCGGGCTTCGGACTAGAGCTAACTCCTAAGAGTTAAGTTCCTTCAGAAGTTTGGGCTTACGCCTTTACCTTCTTCTGGATCTTGATTACTAGGTTTGTAAGAGCTGTGATCTGCTTCTTTAGAGCATTCACCATCTCTGATACCTGAGTAGACAAAGCAGCTACAGCGTCAGCTGCATCTTGTGCTGCAGCTGTTGCTGCATCTGCTGCCTCTGCTGCTGCATTTGCTGCATCAGTTGCTGCATTTGCTGCATCAGTTGCTTCTGCTGCTGCATCTGTTGCTGCCTGTGCCTGTGAATCAACACCAGTAACGTCAGCAGTTGCTGTGTTTACACCTGCTGTGCTAAATGTTGCACCAACACCAGTTGCAACGATTGCTGTGGCGTTAACCTGACCAGCAATGTCGTATGCCTGTGTGTATGTTGCATCAAGTGATGCTGTAACAGTACCTGAACCGTTAAGGATGATCTGTGCGACACCTGTCTTGTCAGTTGTACCTGTTGTACCAGTTGTGCCGTTACCGAAGTAACCGCCACCTGTTACTGCCCAAGTTACTGTTGCTGACTTAACTGGGTTACCGAAACGATCTGTGACCGTTGCAGTAACTAGTCCACTTGCTGCAGATACTGCAATGTAGCGAGCGTCTGCCGCTGCGTTAACAAAGTTAACAGTAGTTGTAGCCGTCTTGCCACCAGATGATGCTGTAACTGTTGTTGCGCCTGGAGCTGTCCAGCCGTATACATAAGTTGTCGCAACACCTGAAGCATTTGAGTATGTGGTTGCGTAGTTAACACCAAGAGCAGACAAAATACCTGTCTTAGCGTTTGAAGATGTCCATGTAACTGGAACACCAGCAAGTAGCGAACCATTTGCATCCTTCACTGTCACAGAAACAGTTGCGTATGTGTTGTCTGCACCTGAAGCACTTGTATCAATTGCTGATGTTGCGCTGCCAGATGTAAGTGTTGGTGATGCTGTAACTGTAAGTGTTCCAACAGCGTTAGCAGTACCAAATGTAACTGTTGCTGTTTCAGTATTTGTTGCACCGTTGAATGAAGCAACTGCTGAAACTGTGTCAGTTAGTGATGTTGTTGAAGTTGATGTGTCTGTGTATGTGTATGTCGCAATACCGTTTGCATCCGTTACGTTCGCAGATGAAACAGTTGTTACGTTACGTCCTGCACGAGACCATGAGACTGCTGCGCCCGCAACTGGAAGACCAAACTGGTCAACTGCTGTAAGTGTAAGAGTTACTCCTCCGCCAACAACTAGCGATGAAGCTGCTGGTGTAAGAGTTGAGGCTGCGTTAATTGCTGATGCTGCTGCTGTGAATGCAACAGAGTGAGTTGCTGCTGAAGAGCTTGATAGATTTACAGTCACTGTTGAACCAGCTGAAATTCCAGTAGTTGCAAGTGAAAGTGAACCGTATCCAGTTGATGAACCAGAAGTTACAGGCACAGACCAAGTGGTGCCCGCACGCTTTGTGAGGCCACCTGAAGTATCGTTAATCTGTACTGCTGTGTATTCACCAGCTGATGCGTATGCACGTAGTGAAAGCGTGGTTCCAACTGCGAATGTCACAGTGTTGCCTGCTCCAACCAATGATGTTAGAGAAGAACCCGCACCAAGTGCAACGCCTGTTGTATTAGCAACGTATAGCTTTGTTCCTGGAACTGTTGGAGCTGTTCCAAATGTTGCTGATGAATCAGTTACTGCAGTTATACCACTGATAGCACCGGCTGGAGTTACTGTAAGTGTAGTTAGACCCTTTGCTCCACTGTATACCTGAACAAATGCTTGACCAGAAATATTGAAGTCAGCAGTTGTCAAGCTAGCGTCTGAAACAGTTCCGTTAGATGCTGCAACCAGAAGTGCCTCACCTACGCCTGGAATTGTTGGGTTACCCGCAGCATCAGTAAGTGTGATGATATATCCAGCACCTTCAGCGTTTGAGTATGTTGTTGAACCAACTGCCAGACCAGCAACAGATGATGCAACTGAAGTGATCTTAACTGCTGTTGGTGCTCCACCAGCAACAACAGTTACTGTCGCGCTTTGTTCGGCAGCGTCGAAAGCTCCATTTGAGTTACCAGCAGTAAGGTCGTCGCTCCAGAAAAGGATCTTGTAAGAACCAGCAACGTTTGGAGTAAATCCAAAAGTACCGATATTAGCCTTTGAGGTTGAACCTGCGATTGTATTAGCAGATCCTGCAGTCACAGCAAGGTAAGCAGGTGTTCCAGAGACAGCAGCTGTTGCAGCTGTTGCAGTGCCTGAGCCTGTAAACAATGTTGCATTGTGGCTTGCAGTCAGGGTTGGAGCAATTAACGAACCTGAACCAGCAGTTGTAGTCACATTAACTGTATCTCCAGCAGGAACAGCTGTGTACATAGCGTTAATGCGTGCAAGAGTTGAGCCCAGGCCAACTGCAGCTTGTGCAGAACCTGAAGTCACCCTGATTTCACGAGTATAAGCCTGACCAACACGAGCAACTTGGAAAGTGCTCGTTACAGAACCTGTTGACAATGCTGTCAAAACGTTCTTGTCTGCTGGCTCAGCGTTTGCCACTGGAGTTGAAACGATAGTCAATAGACCACCAGTCAACGCAATGGCAGTTGCAAGCGCTACGCGCTTGAAAGCTGTCTTTGAAGACATTTGTTTCCTTTCGATTAGTCGATCGGAGGAATTTCCCCCGTTCGGCTTTAGGTAATAAGTGCCTTCTCATATGTCATGAGAGGGTCTTTTTCACCCGTTTCGATGAATCGCACGTGCTGATTCACCAAATTCCCCACCGTGTATCCGGACGCGGCGAGGAAACCTATTTATTTGTT
>Ga0214917_10003802_pt1 | contig 17215 bp, 11 predicted proteins | sample LL_1208_BB_MetaG_FD_177983 | JGI IMG/M metagenome (GOLD analysis project Ga0214917, IMG submission 177983) | Freshwater microbial communities from Lake Lanier, Atlanta, Georgia, United States - LL_1208_BB | ecosystem: Environmental > Aquatic > Freshwater > Lake | place: USA: Georgia | collected... | reverse complement strand
GAGAGTAAGTCTGTCCACGCCGCCAACTCATAGGGATCTCCGGAGGTTGCCGGACACCTATGAATCACAGATCAGGGCCGTGCCGGAAGCTCTATTCGCGATTCTACCCTTGCCGGCACCGCTCTAACAAGTTAATGTATTTTGTGTGATCGAATAAGGGCCGGGTTTGAGTCATGATAGCGTCTATTTAATTTGAGGCTTCAACGGCCGCTCAGATGCTGTTGATAGATATGATTTGGGTGGAAGCGGTTTTTGCTGAGGTGGTTACAGGCCGCTGATTCATGCGGGCCTACAAACGAAAAGAGCCGGCCCTTGCGGGGCCGGCTCCGGTTCGTCTCTCCCAACTGGGGAGGGGCGGTTTGGCTCATCTCATACTATGGGTTTGCCGGCTGACAGATGTCAGACTACGCCCAAGGCTCGCAGCGCCGGCAATTGCTTGTCGCGGAAAGCATGGGCTTGGGTGGTGAGTTCGGCAATATTCTCCTCCGGGGTTTCAAGCGCCTTGCCATCCTTCGATATCCGCTGCCCCTGGACCGACAGAAGCCCCCAGCAATGATTGACCCACTCCGCCGGCGTCCTCATTCCAAGCTGCCCTGCATTGATAAACAACTGCTGAATACGCCCCACCAATACGCCACCACCAGTGACGGGGCTGGCCAGGAAGCTCATATCATCGCTTTCACGGGCTTTTTCGATGATAAATTCATTAATTAATTTGGTGGTATCTGTAGAAAAAGCAGCTTCCTGCTCTGATTGTGCCGGCTCTACATGCCCTGCTCCAATCAAAAGTGTGCAGGCTTGGGCTATTTGCTGAAAATTCAGCCCCTTAGGCCGCAACGCCGCTTCCAACTGTCCCAGGCTACGCGGCTGGTGATCTGCCATCATGTCGAGGACGGGCGCGTATATATTTTCCGTTAGCGAGACATCTCCTAAAGCCCCCCTGATTTTGAGCGGCACGTCTGGCCGGTGCGCCGTCAGAACAACGCGCTGTGCCAGGTTGGTTTCCGCCTGTTTTAGCGGCGAGAGCTTTCGCGCTCCCTTTACCCAGTAATCTTTGCGGAATTGCTGGTTCACCATGAAGTCTCGCATAGTTTCGCGGTACATGGCATCTGGCACTTCTGCCAGAAAGGCCTGCTGTTCTGCGCCCAGGTTCAGCGCATCTACATGGTCCAAATAGTTTGCCGAGCAGGCGTATTGCAGCTTCGCCGGTTCGAGCCATTGCGCCACCGTGGCGAAATGCATCGGGTCCCAATCCCGGTTGAAAAATTCATGCGCGAGATAGCGCCTGTTATGCGCCTTCATTTGCTGCAACTGCTCACCCACCAGCGGATTGGCGCGCAAGAAGGCGGGATTCGTCGCCAAGAGTTTGTCCGCAAAATCAATCGCACCATCGACTCGGCTGAAAATGCCATCACCCTTACTGCCCATCACTTCGGCATGTTCGGACATAAGATGGCGGATCGGTGCGAAAGCGGCCCTACCCGGCAGGGTGTTGTAGGAGATATAGAGTACGCCACCCACTTTCAGCTTACGGCGAATGAAATCCACTATCACAGCGCGATTGGCGTCAGACACCCAGGACCAGATGCCGTGCAGGCCGATGTAGTCAAACTCCGGCAGGTCCGGCCGAGAGCAGAAATCGGCGAAGGCTTCATCAAAAAGCTTGGCCGAGGCGCCAGAGGCCACGGCCATTTCCTGCGCGAAGCCAGCCTGGGATGAATTAAAATCCGTACCGTACCATTGCGCGTTAGAGGCCGCAGCGTGGATATTGGCTGACAGGCCCTGGCCAAAGCCTAATTCGCAGGCTGTGGTAAAATTTGGGCAGGCTACCCCATTATTGAGCAATGCCAATCGTGTCCGGAGTGGACTCAATTCTTTAAAATAACCATAAGTATATTCAATTTCAGTAATATAATTATCATTCCGATCTGTCATTTTCGTCCCATTTTGATATTTTCTGACATCGAAATCAGAGCGGTGAAAGAATATCTGTCTCCCGCCCAAAGGAGGCGATCATATAGCTATGAGCGATATGATCCATTGCTTTGCAGCCCATCGCATCCCAGGCCGAAGCCTCGGGCAAGTTCCGCATGGCTAAAAGGAAAAGAGCCGGCCCTTGCGGGGCCGGCTCCGGTTCGTCTCTCCCAATTGGGGAGGGGCGTTTGGTTTAGGCGATGATCCAAGTGTCAGCAAATTGCGTACCTGTGACCCCAACCAAGACGACAACTTGGTCAGCGACACCGTCGGCGTTGGTGTCGTCAAACAGGTAGCCGTTGGTCGCATCCCACTGGAACGAGTAGTACTCGCTGGTGGCACTTGTGCTCGCCTTGATGGCTGCGAGCTGGACATTCGCTGCCGTGAGCGCGGCGGCGAAATCAGCGACTGCTGCGGTACCCTCAAGGAGGTTGCCAGCTGAGCCGGTGAAAGCCGCACCAGCGTTGCCCATTTTCAAAACGTCGGCACCAGCAGAGGCAAAGCCGGTAATGCTGTCCGCCGTGGCCACCGTGATGCCAGAGTCGGTGTTACCGATAACCACAGTGTCGGTACCAGCGCCGAGGGTGATCTTATCTGCGCCCTTTCCACCAGTGATGCTGGAGGTTGAGTTCGCCAACGTGGTAACCTTGATGGTGTCGTTGCCGGCACCAGTGGAGATCACGTTAGCCGCAGAGATACCAGAGGAGGTAACCGACACCACGTCATCCGCAGAACCAGTCGTAACCTCGGCTTTGCCGGTTGTTGTCGAAGTCGTAACCGTAGCCACACCGCCAGTGGTACCGGTAGTGATGGCGACATTACCAGTGGTGGAGGTGGCCGTCACCTTCGCAGCGCCGCTGAACGTATTCATGTCCACCGCGATCGCGCCGGTCGTGCTTGCGGTAGTCAGGTCAACGCCGCCCGTCTTAAAGTTGGTGTCAAAGAACCCACCGGTAGTGATCGACTGAGCCGAAGTAGTCGTGCTGTCGATAGTGATTTTCTCGATACCAGTAATCTTGGCGAGATTATTGTCCACCAACGTTACTGCACTCGCTGCGCCGTTAGTGATGTTCAGGGTATCCGACCCATCACCACCATTGATGGCGTTGTAGCTGGTAGTCGTATTCAGCTGGGCCGTGGTGCCCTTGAACGTGTCGTCACCGGCACCCGAATTGTAGGTACCAAAGCCCGTGCCGAGGGTAATGGCATCCTTGCCACCGCCCGTCGTGATGCTGGAGCCATCAACGAAATTACCGGTGATGGTAGCGATACCGCTGGTCGTCGAGTTCAGGGTGATCGCCTTTGCGGAATTGGTGCCGCTAAACGACACATCCGCCGTACCGCTGATGTTTACATTCGCCAGGGTTGTCGCACCGTTAGCAGCCAGGGCAATCACATCGGCCGTTGCGGCCGTGCCCGTCGTCGCCGAGATGTTCAGTGTTTCGACGCCAATCACCGACAGGTCGTTCACGCTGACATTGCTGGTCGCGGTCGAGCTCTTCAACGCCAGCGAAACGCTATCGGTAGAACCGGTCGCGTCTGCGAGCGTAAGGGTCAGACCGGTGGTCTGATTGCCAAGCACCGTGATCGCGCCAGCCTGAGCTGCAGACAGGCCAGAGACCGTCTTGGCGTTCATCGCATTCAGTTCAACGGCCGTGATACCCGAGACCAAAGAGACGTTCTGGCTATCGTTCAGGCGCAGGGTTTCGAAGTTTGTGTACTTCGCACCCAGTGCCGCGGTCGCGACATCGTTGCCACCGGCCTGAATCACCAGCGTATCGGTGCCTGCACCGGCATCGACCGAGCCGGTCGTGAGAACAGAACCGGTGGAGATGACGTCATTGCCCGAGCCGGCAGTGAGCTTTGCCTTCACTTCGGAGGACATCGTCGCTGTCAGGGCAGCAGTCATGCCGGTGGCGTTGATGGTGGTGAAGTCGGAGTCAAGCGTACCAACCTTCACCTTGCCCGCACCGGTGATCGTCAGGGTGCCAGAGGTACCGGCAGTGCTGATCTCGGCGGTGAGATCGGAATTTGCAGTGATATTCCAGTTCTTCAGCGATGCTACGGCCGACGAAATCGCACCGGTCGTGTTCGCGGCACCCGAAGACGAGATATTCGCGGTCGTCAAGCCATCGCCAGCGAGTGTGATCGTGCCAGCGGTGCTGCCGCCCGAGATCGCCACAGCGGCGGTGGTGGCGGAAGACGCATAAATACCGCCGAGGTTGGCAGAGCCACCAACCTTACCCAATGTCTGGCCAGCGGCCAGTGCGGTGAAAGTGACCGCACCCGTCGAAGCCTCCGAGTTCAGAGCCTGGGCGCCGGCGAACTGGCTTGCAGAAATTTCAAGAGCGTTGGACGAGACGACTGCAGCAGCACCCGGGGTGAGCACTGTGATGCTGGTGTTGGCGCCGGTACCGGAGTTGGCGAAGTCCGTCTGGGTGCCAGCAGTGGTTGCCGTGAAGGTCACCACATTGCCCGACAGGCTGGCGTTCTGAGCGGCGGTTCGCGCGCCAACTACGGAAACCGAGCCCACAGAGGCACCGGATGCCAGTGCTTGTGCAACGTCAGCAGCGGTGGCGTTGTCATTGCTACCTTGGGTGAGCACAGTGATGGTGGCAGATTTGCCATCGCCGCTATCGGCAAAGTCAGTCTGCGCGCCAGCAGCGGCTGCTGTGAAGGTCACAACATTGTTAGAAACGGTGGCGGTTTGAGCGGCGGTTCGCGTGCCCGTCACAGTAGCAGTGGTAGTACCGGTACCCTGGGTTATGCCAGTAGCGAATGCCTTCGCAACGTCTTCAGCAGAAGCGCCACCAGCGCCAGCGGTGACCGTAACACCATTTATGATCGCGGTCTTGCTTGCAAGAAGGCCAGCGAAGGTAGTCTGGGTTACTTCCACGCCAGAGGTGAAAGTCTGGCCATTTATGACCATCGTCTGACCCAAAGCAAGATCGCCAACGCCAACCTGCGTCACCTCAGCAACTGCCGGCGTGGTGACCGTGCCGCTGATGTTGCGGATGTTGATGTTCTCAACCGAGGCATAGGTCACGCCGGCGGCGGGTGCTGCGCCAGTGGCCGAAGTGTCGATATACAGCAGGGTATCGGTGCCGGAACCGCCGTTGATGTTGTCGGCCGTGGTGAGGGTGGCGTTCGTTGCGATGATCACATCGTTGTTAGCCGTACCCGGAACGATGTCCACACCGGTAGTGAGCGCTCAGACTCGGTAGCTGAGACAAATCAACGATATCAGATATTTATACCAATTCGGGGCTATCGTACGCGCCTAGACTCTCGCCAGACTCACAGAAATAAATTGCCTTACACATCTCTAACCTTGTTGTTTCCAATCCTATTGTTATCTTTGCCCTCATGGTCGCCCCACCCCTAACACACCATCATGGCTTGGTTGTCCGCTTGCCCTTCCACTCGAGGTGCAGCACGGATGCAGCTTCGCCCTCGACGGCGACGCCGATTTCCTTATCGGATGAGAAGAAGCGCACCTGCGCATGCAGCAGGACATCCCGAAGCGCGCCCAGCTTATGGGCGTGGGTGATACGCTCGCCTCGTTCCAACCGGTTCACGAACAACTCCGAGACGCCCGCACGGTTTGACAAGTCCTTCTGTGTCCAGCCGAGCAGCGCTCGGGCAGCCCGTACCTGAAGCGGAAACAGCGGGTCCAGTATGTCCATCGGAAAATCCATTCAGCCTGATGCCTTCACATATCTGATTCCATAGGAGCCGTCCTCCATGCCGACACAAAAGCTAACCCGCCCCCTCGTAGCCAAGGCTATCTGCCCGCCCGGCCAGAAGCGGGAGTTCATCACAGACACCGACACCCGCGGCCTTGTCCTGGAAGTGCGCGCCTCCGGCGGCCGCACCTTCTACTTCCGCTACACCGACCGCAGCAGCGCCCAGCGGAACATCAAGCTGGGCGATGCCTCCGTCGTCGCCCTCGACGTGGCTCGCCAGCGTGTGGCCGAGTTGCATAATGAGATTGCCTTGGGCCGTGATCCAGCCGCCACCAGAGAGGCCGACCGCCGTATCCCCACCCTCGGCGAGTTTGTGCGCGACCGCTACATGCCCCACATCGAGGGCAATAAGCGCTCCTGGAAGTGCGACGAGATTCTGCTTCGCTTGCACATCCTGCCGGCCCTGGGGCGGCGGCACATCGATTCCATCACCACCGCCGACGTCCTGGCCTTCCAGCACAAGCTCAAGGCCAAGGGCTATGCCACTGGCACTTGCAACCGCATCCTGGTTCTTCTGCGCTACCTCTTCAATCTGGCCGCCAAGTGGGAAGTCGAGGGGGCAGGCGCCAATCCTGCCCGTAAGGTCGACCTGTTCAAGCTCAACAACGAAAAGCAAACGTTCCTATCCAAAGAGCAGGTTGCAACCCTCCTCGATGCCCTGGCCACATCGGAGAATCGTGACCTACAGTCCATTGTAAAGTTCCTCCTTCTCACCGGCGCCCGAAAGCAGGAGGCGTTGAAGGCCGAATGGCGCGAGTTCGATCTCGCAAACCGGAGTTGGGTCATCCCCCTCAGCAAATCGGGAACTGCCCGGAAGGTTGCAATCAGCGATCCCCTGGTGGCCCTGCTGGAGGCCCTGCCATCGCGAGGGAAGTCGCCCTACCTCTTTACCAACCCCGCCACCGCCAAGCCCTATGTGGCGATCTGGTACGCCTGGAATAGTGCCAGGAAGCGCGCTGGTCTGGCCCATGTTCGCATCCATGATCTGCGGCACTCCTTCGCATCGTTTTTGGTGAATTCGGGCCGCGGTCTTTACGAAGTCCAACGGTTACTTGGCCATGCCCACATCAAAACGACGCAGCGCTACGCCCACCTCTCTGACGAAACTCTGATCAGCGCCGCAAACACCGCTGGCAGCTTCATGCCCGGCGCGGTGGCCCAGCCTTTGGTTCCCTCTTGAGCCTGCGCCTCCAGCGCTGCCGGCGCCATGAGGGTGGCAGTTTCTAATGCGGATGAAAGGCTCCCAATGCCTTCATGTCAGCCATAGCCCTGGCCGCCATCGTCATCTTCTGGATCAATAAGTCCTGAGCCTAGGAACCAGAAGCAAGACCGTCACCACCTCCAGGAGCCCGAACAGTGGGTGCTGCCTCCCATCTGTTGGTGTTCATGCCCTTCCCCCGCCACTCGCATTAAATCTGATGCTGTCCATGATTTTCTGCAGGTCACCGCATTCGATCCGACCATACGCCCATTGCAAAGCATCAAGAGTATGACGAAGTATGCGAGCCTTAGTTTGAGGAGCAGACCATGGCCGAGATCGAGCGCATGACGATCACCCTGCCTGCCGACATGGCAACCATCGTGAAGCGCGCGGTCGAGGGTGGGGACTACGCCTCCAGCAGTGAGGTCGTGCGCGAAGCGCTGCGCGACTGGAAGATGAAGCGAGCCCTCCAGATGAACGAGCTTGCTTCGCTCAAGTCCGATATCGACCGCGGGCTTAATGATGTGGCCGAAGGGCGAGTGCAGGATTTCGACGCAACGCGCATCATTGAACGCGGGAGGAAGCTATTAGCCGGCCGCTAACACTCCGTCTGACCGATGCGGCCGAGGCCGATCTTGCCGACATCTGGGCCAACATTGCGATCGAAGCGTCAGAAGCCACCGCGACACGCTTTATCAGCGCGGTTGAGGCAAGTTTTGAGCCACTACGCCATTTTCCACTTGCTGGTCCTGGGCGTGACCAACTGGCGGTAGGCTTACGTGTGGTTTTCCACAGCCCTTACGCCATCTACTACATGCCTTTGCCTGATACGTTGGTGATCGTCCGCGTCATTCATGGCGCACGCGACATCGCAGCCTTGGCCGAGCGAGGAGGTTTTGTATGAACCAGATCGCGACCATCGCCACATCCTTCACGCGCCCCTTTTGGCGAGTCGTCCCCGCTTGCGACAATTACGGTGGCGGCGCCTAGCAACGATTCCAGTCTAACCCACCCAGCACCAGCATTGTCGCGCCCGCCTCTTTTCCGCCAGCGACAGCGCGAGCCTTGAACGCTTCCATGCCTTCGCCCGGCCCGCGCTGCCACTCCATTCCACCAGCCCGGGCGTGCTGAGGCTCTCCGCCAAAGCCGCCCTGGACATGTATCACCATTAATTCCGGCGCCTTCCTACCGGCTTCCAGCGTCGCCAGTCGCCTTTCAAGCCCGCGCATTGGCCGCTCCTTCCAGCGCCGCCAGTCGGCACTCAAACTCCGCCGTTTCGATTGCCTTGCGGTGCAGTTCCACCATCCCGGCCACTGCCTGCCCTTCCTCCGGGCTGAGGTCGCCATGGGCCACCGCCTGCACCACCGCCCCCAGCGCGGTCACCATGTCGGCGGCGGTGCGCAGTTCCGGCAGCGGAAAGGCGACCGGCCTGCCCTTCCGTTCTGGCCATAGGCGGCGCAGCAAGATTTCAGATGCCCGCATGTCGCCTGCTTTCGCGGCGGCGACTACCGCCCGCATTACCTCCGCCGCGCCATCCGCGCCAATGGCGTCCAGCGCCACCAATGCCGCATGTCGGGCACCTTTGGGCTTGCCGGCTGGGTTGCCAGACTGGCCGGGTTGCCAGCCTCGCCGTTGCATCCCCGCTGATTTTTCAGGCCCTGTGATTTTCGGTTTCAACCTATCACCTCCATCGCTTGCATGTCCCGAGCACTGACCTCTCCTCGTCCTTGAACTACATCGCTCGCAGACTCTATTTGCTGGATCAGTCCATCACCAAATGCCAAAATAAGGTTTTGGCGGTTTTGCTAAAGCCATCGTCACCGTAACGGATCAGTGCTATATGTCTGTTTTAACTTTCATATTTTCCAAAACGACGGTTATGGCCTGAATTGATAGTGGTAGGGGGGGGAGGACAGAAATAAGAAGAACCACGAATTAAATTCCAGACTGAAGCATGAATAATACTTCGATTCGAAACCTCCAAAACCTCCAAAACCTCCAGAACCCCCAGAACCCCCAGAACCCCCAGAAGCCCCATATATTTAATTTGATATAAGATTATTGTATACACATTGTTGAATTCAATAGAAATATTTGTAAATTCCTCACCCCCAAATTAAATAGACGATGTTTTAATCCCAATCAATCCATTCATATTTTTCAGTTGGACGTCCACCCTTAGTCCCAACAAAGCGGCTAATTTTTATTTTTCCTGAATATTCAAGTGTACGGATAATTTCATTTCTTTCAATTTCTTTCGTCTTAGAGCCGATTTTTTTAAGAAGGTCCCGACCGCTTATTGGGCTATGATTGCGAATTGTGTTGGAGATAAGATTCATCTTCCGCTCGAAATCCGTATCGCCCACATGCCTACCGGCGTCACGCAGCAGGGTATCGACGCAATGCTGGGCCAGCGCCCGGCCCCAGGCGACATCGGTCACGTCGATGACCGGCTTGCCCGGATCGCGCGACACCGCTCGTATCAGCGCCAGCTTCATGGCGTTCTCCGCCAACCGCCCCGCGATGGCGGTCACATACGTTCCCTCGGCCTCGCGCTGCTGTTGTAGCTGGTCCTGGCGCATGGCCCGGCGGGCGTCGCTCGCCTCCGGCGTCTCGGGCACCATCATGACGTTGGCGGGCATATCCGCCATCATCACATCCGCCAAATTCCCCGCCCCAGCGCCCCGCGCAATCGCCTGTAGAGCTTCAATCAGCGCGGGCGGCGGATCGGTCAGGATGGGTTCCTGCTCGTCGGGATAGCTGCATGGCGAGACGAAAAGCAGCATCCGCGCCATCAACCCGTCGTGCAGGCTGGCGCCCGCTATGGCGTTCCAAAACTGCCCGGGCGTGGTGGTCCCGTAAAAGCAGGCGTGAGGGTCGTGGATGTCCTCGCGCGGGCGTCCCATTTTGGTCTGGTCGGCATATTCCGTGCCCTGCCATGGCCCGCTGGCGCTGGAGTAGAGTTCCTTCAGCATGGCGGCGATTTGCTTCCGGTGGCTTCCGGCTTTGTCGCTAATAATGCTAATCATCCAGTCACCGAATTCGTCGATCTGAAAAAGCATGGCGGGATGCCGCGCCAAGGCGGTGCGGAGGCCGGAACCGGATGCGATGTCGGAGCCTCCCAAATATTGCGACAGGTTGGCGGCGTGCAGGCATCTCTTGATCACGCGGCGGGCGTGGTCCTTACCGGCCCCGGAATCCGCAATGCCTACGGCGTAGATGTTGGTGCGCAAGTTAGTGGTGGTGCAGTAGCGTCGCCCGGCCAGCGTGCCGATTAGCGTGATCCCGGCGGCGAGAGCGAGGAACGGCTGCGGGCTAATCGCCGTCGCCTCGCAATGCTCGACGAACATTTTCAGCGCCCCAGGCACGTCCATCAAATCCGCGCTCACCGGCAGCGGCGCTTTTTGCTTTTCGGCGCTGCGGGCGTCCAGCTTGGCCAGCAATGCAGCGGCGGGATGCGGTTCGCCGTCGGGGATGGGCCATTCCCCACCATCATTTGCTGGCGTTTTCGACACCTTGGCGCGGGCGCTAGAAACGGCGCGAGGTATGTCGTCATATCGGCTTTGCCAGCGGCCCGGCTCAACCGCTCCGGCCTTTACGTCGCGTGTGGCCTCAGGCACCGCCTCCATTACCCCACGCAGCGTCAACACCACCTGCCCATCGGGCATGCCACCTTTCAAGTAGCGCATTGCCAGGGCCGCCAGTGGCGCATGGTAATCCTCCGCGGTCATCACCGCCCGGATGAGTTCTGCCATATCTCTGGCCTCTCCTGTGCCGGCGGTAGGGGCCTCCTTGGCGCCCGAGGCTAGACCCAACACACCAGCCGCCGCAGCGGCTTCCTGCAACGTCTCCAAGGTTTCACTCAGGTCGATTTCGCGCGCTTCGTTAAGTGCCACAATACCGGCTAGGCGTGGTTGCCCTTTCCGGTGCCAGCTTCCAGGCCAGCGGATCGGATGCACCGCGGGCGTGTTGCTCACATCAGCGCCCACCAGTCGCGCGGCCATCGCCCGCACTACCTTGAGCCGTGCATGCTCAGCGGCGTCGCGCGTCGGTTCAGTCAGCCGCCAATGCAGGTGCAACTTCGGCTCAATCTCACCGCTCACGGGGTTTGGCCACTCGCCCCCGCTTGCGACAATCACGGTGGCGGCGCCCAGCAACGATTCCAGTCTAACGCGAGCAGCGTTGGGCGCCGTGTCGCATTCCACGCTCAGCGCCAAGCCATTTGCTAAGTCAGTCTCCCGCGCATGGTGGCGGTTCGCGAAAGTGGCGACGGGCGGACAGAAGACCGCCGGCTGCAAATGCTGCGCACACGTATTGGCTGCGTGCACAGCGTCTTCGATGAGGACCACAAGGTCGCCAGTCAGCTCATGGGGAGCGATAACGATAGGCGGGCCGCTGCGCCCATCAGGAAAGCCACGCAAACTGGCAAAGGTGCCTCGGTCAGCATAGCGGAACATCGCGTTGACAAACCGCGCTAGCGTTTCGCGGTCGGCGGCCAGGGGCGACGCGAGAGGCGCCGCCGGTATAAATGGGAGCTTTACCATTGCAATTTCTCCAGCGAAGGACGCTGGCGGCAGGCGGGCGCGGCGGGTAATATTTTAATGCAACCTAATACCGCGTTTGTTCCCGCCGGGCGCCGTAAGCATCCGGCGTTTTTGTCAGCGGGTCGCCAGCCGCAGCGCGGCCAGCATGGCGAGAATTTCGGCGGCTTCGGACCGGGCAGCGGACCTGTTCATGCCGCCTTCCCCCTGCTCGCCAGTTCAGCCGCTCGGCTTTGAAAGGTCCGCGCCGCAAGCCACGCTTCAGCATCCGATCGGCGGTAACGGACAAGCCGCCCAAGCCGATGGAAAGAAGGACCATGGCCAGTCAGGCGCCAGCGCTCAATGGTTCGTTCCGGCGTATTGAGAAAAACTGATAACTCTTTCGGCGAGAGAAATTCGGCCACGTCACGCTCCTGCGCGTTTGAGAGCGGGTGGCGCCTCGGCATCACCCAGCAGCGCAAATGCCCTGCCGGTTAGCCTCATAGGACCAGATTACGGGTCAATGGAAAGGACACTTAATAGCCCCCTATTTTCTGTCCCCAGGTTCGGGGGGCGCTGGCAAGCCCATCTGTAGCTTCCACCTGCGTTCCGATATCCAGCGCCAAGGTTCTCGGCGACGTTGTAATAAACGTCGCAATCTTTTTTCTACCGTCTCGACGCTTTCACCGCCCTTTCGGTTAGATTCTCTAGCGATTTTTCTTGGGAGTTGTGGTACTAAATCTGGATGGCAATCTACCATTTTCTTATCGTACTCCTCTAATAATTTTTCTCCTACCAGTTGTTCTTTTTTTGCTGGCCTACCACGCTGGTTTTCAACAATTTTTTTCCATATTGTTTTTCCATTTTCCTCGCCATAAATCTGAATTAAATCTTCAAGGAGAGCGCCCACGGCAAGGCTTAGTGCGCTCATCTCTTCTTCATTTGGTTTCTCGGTTCGAAATCTACGGCGCATCTTCGCGGTAAGAAACGCACCGGGGATATGTGGCTTCACTGCACTTTTCTCCCTCGCCCGACGCGAGATAGCGGCACCACGTTTCGGGCCGCCGGCTTGCCATCGCCGCACGCCACCACGTGCGCACCCCAAAGCTCCAGAGCGCGGGCACGTTCCGTCAGGAATTCGCCGCGCTGATATACCTTCGCCACGCCTGAAATCGTGCCACCAAGATGGTTCAACAGCCGGTCCGCGATGTGCGGCGGGAAGTCATTCTCGGCCAACCAAGTCACGCCGCTGCGGCGGAAGTCGTGCAGTACCCATGCCGGCATCGTCTCGACGTCCGTGGTCCCGCCTGCCTCCGCCCGTTCGGTATCGATGGCGCCCTGCAACGCTCGTTTTACCCACGAATGCGCGGTGATCTGCCGTTCACCTACGCCGAACACCAGCCTATCGGCTGCCGGCAGAACGGCTGGCGACTTGCCCTGCTCGGCCCCAATCATGGCCCGCAACAGCGCACGGGCCGGTGCCGAGAGATGGACCATATGGGTCTTACCGTTCTTCGTCTTGGCGCCCGGTTGCGTCCAGACTGATAGGTCGGCCGCGACTTCACCCCAACGCATGCCGGCTAACTCTTCCCGCCGCGCCAGCGTCAGCAGCCCAAGGCGCACCATCGGACCGTGCGGCACGGATAATTTGCCAGCAGCGCGCCACACCGCACCGACTTCCTCAGGCGACAACACCCGCTCGCGCGACGTGGTGCCGCCTTCGATGGCCGGCAGCCCGGCGAAGGGGTTCATTGGTAGCTTCCGCCGCTTCACTGCCCAGCCGTAGCAGGCGCGGCCATACGCCATGGTGAGGCGAGCTGTGGCATTCTTGCCCTCGCAGGCCAACCTGTCCAACACGTGGATAACCACTTCATGCGTCAGGGCCGAGGCGGGCGCCTCCAGATGAGCCTGGAAAGCAAGCCGTAGCGCTCGCGTTGCCTCAGCCGCATAGCGCGGCCGGCGGTTCGCCAAGTGCAATGCCTCCCAATCCTGAATGAGCGCCTGCACCGTGTATGCAGCATCTGCCTTCGTGCGGGCCTTAGCTTCACGCTTCGCTTCATCCTCGGCTTTACGCGCTTCACGCTCGGCCTTCGGATCGAAGCCAGCGGCGAGACGCCCGAGACGGATCCGGGCGGCTTCGCGTGCCTGTTCAAGCGTGATCGCCCCCCAGGTGCCCAGAGGCTCACGCGCCTTCCGGCCAGTGGCGGGGTCAGTCCATTGCACAAGAAATGCTTTGCTGCCCGATCCGGAGGCGCGGACGCCTAAGCCCTTTACTTCGCTGTCAAAGGCTAAGCGATCCTTCTTGCCGTGCTCGGGTTTAAAGGCGGCGATGAATTTTTCGGTCAATTTTGCCAACGTGGCGGCCCTCTTATGCCCAGTTTGCGGACCCCGTGCGGACCCAGTAGATAGGTCCGCAACGCGTAGTCACACGGGTTTGTGAGGACACTATATGGTGCGGACAAGCCATAAAGCAATGACTAAATTGATTTTTATGGTCAACAATAGGGCTCCTGCAGGCTGCTCACCTCTTATTCCTAATCTGGGGGCCGTGGGTTCGAATCCCGCCGGGGACACCAATTTTTCGCCAATGTTGATGGTGTTTGGGGGCTTTGCGCGGGGCGCATCGGCCTGGTGGCGCGGCGTGGCGGGGCTGGGGTTTTAATTAGCGATTCACGCTAATTAAGAGACATATCTATTCGCGCATATGTGTATTTCGGTGGCGGAAGTTCGGTGTCATGAACGACCCATGCCGAGGCAAAGACGCAATTCAGGTTATCGGATGCCATATCTTCGGAGTTGGCGGGAAAGCTTGAATTTGACGCGTCAGAACGTCGTCTCCCTGATATCGGCCCAGCTCGAGCGATGTGACGCCATGGACCAGGCCTCCTTAGCCAAGTGGGAGAGCGGTGAAACCGCCGTGCGCGTTGAAGATATTGAGATGTTGGCAAAAATATACCGCGTGACGGCCGATCGTTTGTTTTTCTCGCCGGGCGATAAGACAACGCCTGCCCTCTTGAACGCCGCGCATGAGATCATCGTGGGGCGAGACCCGGAGGCTGTGGCCGCCTGGCTGGCCGCGGGGGCGTTTTTGCCGGCGAAAAAATAATCCGGCAGGGTTAGCGAATTACGCTATACTCAATTATCGAATCACGCTAAATCCTGTGGGCCAATCGAAGAAGGGGCTTCGAGGCGTGGCTGCCCAGGGGAAGGTTTCATGCGTTACGGCTGCTTGTTTTCAAGGTTTTTCAATGGCCTTGAGTGCAATAGCAATCGTTTTCATACGCTGACGCCAACCCCCAGGCTTCCCGTGCTCCGAGGCCACTGATCGGTCTTTCACCCACAGGAGAGATTTTCATGTCAACCGCTATTGCCCAGCAACTCGCGCTGGTTTTCATGGGCCGGGCCCTTGATTCCCAATGGGCCAGCTCCACCGCCAACCTGCTGAACGGCAACCAGCCCTCCGCAGCGCTGCAGGCCGCCTTCTATAATTCCGCCGTGGCGGAAGGCGTGTTCCACACCAATGACAGCCCCTCGGAGCTGGTCAACCACATCTTCCAGAACATTTTTGGCTTCGGCGCCTCCTCCTTCGAGCAGACCGCCTGGGGCAATCTGATCACCAACGGCACCCTGACCAAGGAAACCGCCGCCTGGACGATCTTCAAGAGCTATCTCGGCGCGACCAACGTGCCTGACGCCTACAAGCTCCCCGCCCAGTCCAAGCTGGTGGCGATGAACGCCTATAGCGCAGAGCTGCTGGCGGATGCCGAAGCCAACCTGGCCCTCGCCGGCGGCGGCACGGCCGCGGCGACCGCTCGCGCCTATGTCTCCGGCGTGACCAGCCAGGCAAGCGCAGCGACGGCCATTGCCGGCGTGGCAGCCTCGGTTGATGCGCTGACTGTGGTGCCGGGCACGACCTACACGCTCACTACCGGTGTGGACATCGTTCCGGGTACGGCTAACAACGATCTGATTGTCGCTGGCGACATTGGCGCGGCGGCTGCCTGGACCCCTGCTGACAAGATCGATGGCGGCAATGGCACCGATACGTTCACCGTTGCGCAGGCTCTCGCCTTCAGTGGTGCCCCAGCCAGTGCTACGGTTTCCAATGTTGAGATCGTCAACATCACCAGCGGCAGCACCGTGGCACTGAACACGGTGACCAGCACCGCTGGCTTCACCGGCCTAACCACCCTCAACACCACCTCCGTTGGTGGCCAGACAGTGACCACCGCCGCTGGCGTGGCGTTGAAGGCGACAGATAGCGCCCTCGCTGCTGGTACCATCACTGTGAATGGCGGCACGGGCGTTACTGTTAACGCGACTGGTGGCACGACCGGCGCAATCTCTGTTGGCGCTACTTCCGCTGCCAAGGGCGCAGTGGTGGTGACCGATACACGATCGATCGCAAGCTCTGGCGGCGTCGCCGGCGTCGCGAATGCGACTGCAACTGGCGGTAATATCGCCGTCAAGGGCGGTTCTACTGTTAACATCACCTCGACGACATCGGGCAATGATAAAGGCGCTGACACAGCTGCACTTTCTAAGTCCGTGCAACTCGGTGCCATCGGCGTCACCGGCACGGCTGACACCACCGCCGTCACCGTCACGCAGAGCGCTGCTGCAACCGGCGCCGACGCTGTTGCTGCGGCTGCAAACGCGAACAATGCCATCGCCTCGGTTGCGGGTGTCGGGATCGGTGCCGTCACCATCAACGATGCCAATGCAGGTAGCACCACGGCGCAGGGCACGATTTCTTCGGTCACACTGCAGAACTATGGTAACTCGACGATCTCTTCGAGCGGCCTGACCACGCTGACCCTGTCCGCCACCGGCGCAACCGGCACGGCAGCCGGCACGCTTGGCCTGACAAGCGGCCTCACCACGGGCAACCCGACGACGCTTGCCCTGAACCTGGGCGGTGGCACTCTCGGCGTCATCACCGACGCCAGCAACAAGTTCTCGACCGTTAATGTGAACACCACGGCGAACACCACGCTGGGTGGCATCACCGATACGGCTCTGAAGACCTTGAATGTGTCTGGTTCGGGCGTTCTGACCCTGTCGGCGACGAACGCGGCTCTCACCTCGGTTGGGGTGACCGGCGCGGCCGGCCTGAAGGCCGACCTCTCAGGCGCTGGCAACCTCACGAGCCTGGCCTTCACCAACTCCGGCACCAACACCGTGACGCTGAACGCCCAGACGCAATCCTACTCTGGCGGTTCGGGCAGTGACGTTGTGACGATCTCGGCTGATGCGACCAAGGCAATCAGTGGTGGCGCTGGCACGAACACCCTCGTGCTGAACAACGCCGCCGCGACCTTCACGGCTGCCAACACGGTTAAGAATGCCACGGGCTTCACCACGCTGGGCACCGGTGCTGCCTCTCAAGGCACCTACGACCTCGGCACCTTGACGGGCTTCAATGCAATCAACGTTGGCGCCAACGTGGCGGGCGCAACAACCTTCACCAAGGTTACCGCTGGCACAGGCCTGACGCTTAATGCGGCCACTACCGCAAACATCACCTACCAGACGTCTGATACGCTGGGTGCGACTGACTCGACGACCGTGACCCTGAAGGGTATCTCGGCGACCGGCGGCGGCACAAAAGGCTACACGGTAGGTAGCGACCTGACCATTCAGGATGCAAACGGCGTGGGCCATGGCACGGTGGCATTCGTCACTGACGCTTCGGTCGGCGGCGGCGCCTTCATTGTCACCAAGCTTGTTGACTCGGCACTGAGCAACCTCTCGGTGACTGGGACAGGCTCGCT
>Ga0214917_10003801_pt1 | contig 17216 bp, 20 predicted proteins | sample LL_1208_BB_MetaG_FD_177983 | JGI IMG/M metagenome (GOLD analysis project Ga0214917, IMG submission 177983) | Freshwater microbial communities from Lake Lanier, Atlanta, Georgia, United States - LL_1208_BB | ecosystem: Environmental > Aquatic > Freshwater > Lake | place: USA: Georgia | collected... | reverse complement strand
TACCAAGGAAGCCTTGAAGGTTTGGGATGAAGTTTACCTTTACGAAACTAATCGTTTAGCTGGTATTCTTTACGTTCCAAACTACAAAGATCCTTTTCAAGCCAGATACCGTTACGAACGCTCTGGCGCTGAATTTATCCAGGCTTTACCAGGCCCTGCCGATACCTCAGTTGGTTCTCGTATTTACCTTAATCTTGCTTGGAGATAAACAATGGCAGAAAAACTCTCTCGACTTGAAGCCTATTTAAGTGGTAAACTTGCAAACGAATTAACGTACGCTGGTGACCAGTTTAAAAAAGGCAATATTCCTTATGCAGGCAAGCCTAGATTTACGCCGGAACAAATGCGTTCAATGACGGCTCCGGGGCTTGTACGGTATCCACAAAACGTCCCTGGCACCAGTTTAAATGCAATTCAAACTGGTAAATACGGACCTACTGATTGGAATCCAAGCGCCAATCCGCTTCGCGTTCCGTCTGCTCCAGCACTTCAACAAGGTGACGCAGACCGCGCTTACCAACAGGAAGTATCTCGTACTGCGCAACTAACAGCACAAGATCCTGAACTTCAGCGTTACGAAAACGCACGTAAAATTGCTGCTGCTCAAGGTGCTACACCTGAAAGCGTTAAGACAGCAGAAGATATTGGCATGCAAATCTGGGCTAAAAAATATGGTGGTCCAGGTGGCTTAGCTAGTAAAGTAAAACCTGGTCAAGCTGGATACGATGTAATTCAAAATACCATAAACCCTGGTGCAACACCACAGGAACTTAGCGCCTACGGTAAAGCTGGCACAGAATATGATTATCGTGATTATGGCGAACCCCAAAATCCTACTCTTGGTTATCAGAGGCAATCACCCATCACATCTGTGCCAGGACTTAATGCAACTACAGCACAACAAGTAAATACTGGAGCACAAGTAGAAGCTCAAGACCTTGTAGACTTGTTTAAAAATGCTGTATTTGACAAAGAGTTAATGAAACAAATACAACAATATAATTAACTTTATATAATTGGCATTGCACAACATGTAAGTCCAAGAACCCTACTGGATAAGAATCTTTGATTCACGGAGACCAGTGTTGTTGCTTTAAACTGATGACTCTTTGTCCTAATTTTGTTAAACGCCTTGCAGCTACCGTTAGTTTGATTACGTCTGTTCAAGCCGTATTTGCACCAGGTCTCAAGGCCGAATCAAATTGGGTTAGATGAAACTCCAATAATTATGACTACACCTCGCGTTGGAACATTACCTCAAGCTGATCGTGCAGCGATCTTTGATGCTGCGCGTAAGTTAAAACTTAATCCTTATGAATTAGGCGGATTCCTTTCTTTGGAATCAGGTACTAATATGGATCCTAATATCCGTGGTGGGGCAGGAGGTAATTATTATGGCATGATTCAATTTGGACCAGACGAACAAAAGAAATATCTAGATCAATCTCGCATGGGTAAATACACTCGTGCAGAGCAAATGCCTAAAGCTGTTCAGTTTCTTACTGATCGAGGCTATAAACCAGGCATGGGTATTGATCGAGCTTACGCTACGGTGTTAGGAGGCAATCCTAATGTTTCTTTAAACGCTAAAGATTCCTTTGGTACTTCTGTTGCAGGTGCATCAAAACGTTTTAAGCAAGGCGGTGATCTATATGAAAATGCAAAACGTGTATTAGGAGATCAACCTAATGTTTCAACTACTACTGCCACTAGTTTTCCAGTAGTAGCTCCCGGCAAGCAACAACTTTCTGTAGAAGATATCTTATCTTCAAGTCTTAGTGGCACACAAAAACCTGACTTAGAAGCTACTAATAATAAAGCTACAAGTTTATTAGATGCTGTAAAACAATCTTTACTGGGATCTTTACTTCCAGGTTTGGTTCCTCCTACGACAGCACCTGCACCAAATCCGTTTCTTAATTCTTTAGGGATGTTCTAATGGCTAGGTTTTCTGAATATGTAGACAGTAGTTATTTACCTGGAGAGGTGTATAACAGTGGCTTAGATAGTATCCGAGAAGATCCCCAGAGGGTTGTTGATTATTTAACTGATAAAAAGTTTAAATTCAAATCAGCAGAAGATATGGGTGAAGCTTTCCCCGGTGCGTCTTTCCAACGTTTCTTAAACTTACAAGCTAACCCAGAGTCGTTGGCATTAAATAAAATGCGAACACCACAACAGTTTCAACTTTTCAGCCAGTTAGCAAACCTTGGAACATGACGCTATAATTAAAAAAGCAGTGTAAAGAAATTGTCTTCTACAGCCACAAATAAACAACCTTTATTGGTTGATAGACCATTATTTGATTCCGTCCGTGTAACTACACAGACTGTAGGTAGTGCATCATCCAACACACTCTTTGTACAAGGCGGACAAGGACCATCAATCTTGGTGGATATGGACGCAGCCCTTAGCGAAGACACCAACAATGGTGGTGTTGTTGATTCCATTACGATTGTTCGTAATGATTTTCACCGTGCTCCAGACTACACTTACACGGGAATTGCAAGTTCTGGTCAAGTTGTTTCCTTTGTAAGTGGTCAGATAATTCAGATCACAGCAGTTACAGGTATAGGTACAGCTCCTGCTAGTGGTGTTGGTTATTACACCTATACAGGAACATCAACATTGACAGGTGTTAATACCGCCCTCTTGTACTCTGGCGGTACAACTACAGGTTTCTTGTACAACGGCGTTAACTACGGATACAAACCTGCAGTTACCTTTGCGTTTTATCACACCCGTGGTACAACAATACCAATCCCTGGTTCCGGTGATTACAGATTGTTGTTTGCTAAGACAGTTCCGGCTGATAGTGGCGTAGTTGATTGTTCTGATGTGATGCCTCAACTTGCAACACCTGTTGTGCAAGCAGGTAATACCGCTGGTTTAGGTTCGACCGCACCTTTACGTAACAAAGGAATTTACTTAGAACGTGGTGACAGAATTTACGTAGGTGTATTCCCAGATGGTCCGAACTCAAGTGGTTATATTCCAGGCGCTCACGTTATAGCAGAAGGCGGCTTCTTCTAGCCATGGCAAAGAAGAGTGGAAACTCTTTTGGCGCAAGTTCCTTTGGTGGTTTATCAACTGCACCCATAATCCCACCAGCGGGTGTGAAGCCAATAACTACGGAATTTTCCCGTGGTTCAATTCCAGACTCTATTTACACAACAAATAGAGAATCTGCTTGGACACGCTGGAGAAAAGGTTATGAACTTGCGACCGCATCTACACATAACACTGATTACAGATATGAATTTTCCTACGAGATACCAGCTACTACAACAAGTGGTAATCCAACGCCTGTAATCTCAGGTGCTTTTGTAGGCTTTCCAACTACAAATAAAGAACTTGGAATGCATTGGGCGGTATGGCGATACGCTGGATCATTACGATGTGATGATTTTATTGATCCTGTTAGTACCAACAGACTTTATATCAGTAGCGTCACAGAAGACGCAACGAATTGGTATGTAACTCTTGCTGGAACCTGGAGCTCAGGCAACCCACTTCCTGCGCCCTTCTACATTCCTGTCACAGGACAGCCTAATGGTTTACGTCCAGCGACAACAGAGATTTTTGAAGATCGTGTTGTTACTGTTGGCGGAGACATCATTACAAAAGAAACGATTAATCCAGCAACACAAAAACGTTATGGTTATGTTCAAGCCGTTGCTACAAACATAAATCCTTTTACGGGAATACTTACGTTTAAAAAGGCTGGTTCTGTGTACGTAACACCTGATGCTGTGTACATAAGTCCATCTCCACAAGGATTTACAGTAGGTAGATACCTTATAACAGGAGCACGATACTGTTGTACCTGCCAGGACTTTACGCATCGAGACTACTCCTTCCTTACTTCCAGTAACAACAAGCAAACAATGCCGCGCAACAATATATCATCGATTAAACCAGGTCGTTTTGAATTAACAAAACGTGATGGAACCTTAGATAACAGCGCAATGACTACAGCATCTGTAGACAGAAACATTGAGGTATATGCGCCAGATCCTTTTGGACTTGATTACACAGTCTCAGATAGCTCTATAACCGACCCAAAAGCCACCAGAGACAACCCTGGAGTCTATCGTGAGTTTGGTTTCCTATACACTCGTAGCACACCTGACGTGGCCCTCCCAGGCTCCGCTGCGGAAGGTTTACCTGGCTACCAAGACTACTCTGCAAGTACCGTAAGTACAGATGCAAACTCCATTCCACAAGATACAATCACATCTATCACAGATAACTGGACACCTCTTCTGGATGAGTTACGTTATTGCAAACACATCTATGCACTTAGATTTAAAGATCGTGTGTTCCCCCCTGAACCATCTGACTTTCCAGTAGGACCAGAAAGCATGGTCAACTGGGAACAAAAGCTAGTTGCTAAAACAGAAAAAGAACAACAAGCAGCAAGATCATACTATGCAACCAGAAGATCATTGGCAATGATGGACGTGCCGCCTTACAATTCCCAGTCACCAATGATATATCCAATGTTACAAAAACTATTTAACATTACGACAGACCGTATTCTTATTGCTAACTTTACTATGTATGACAAAGACGGTATAGCATATACGCCTTGAATACTTGTTGCTGTCTTCAGGAAAGCTTCTGTATCTATACTCTTTCCTCCGCGTTTAGAGAAATTAAAATAAGATAACAGCAAATTGAGTATGTTCAATTGTGAGCAGGATCCTCTCTCCCTTCTCCTTGAATTAACTCCTAAATCAGCTAAACGCCGTTATCGACAAGCTATCTACGAATCCTGGGGCTACAAATGTGGCTATTGCGGTAACGAAGCTACGTCTCTAGACCATATAATCCCACGTTTTCGTTCAGGTTCAAGCAACCGAAATAACTTATTACCTGCATGTCAAAAATGTAATAATCAAAAGGGAAGTGAGAAGATGGAGGACTGGTATAGCCAGCAGACATACTTTTGTGAACAAAAATTAACGCGAATTAAATCTTGGATGACCCAAGGTACTATTGACATTTTTGCCTATAATACTACTAATACTACACCTGAGCTAGCTGCAGGTTAACAAAAGGTTATTACGATGGCTCTTACTTATAACGCATTAGAAAAACGATGGATTAACGTACCAGAAAGATCAGATAATAAAACAGATTACAAAACAGATGCAGATACTGGCGCTGCAGCACGTTATCAAGTAGCTATTAATAACTACATAATTGGGGGAGGTAAAGATGGAAAGCTATTAGCGGATTTTGCTGCTGAAAGCAAGAGGTTGGCTCAACAAGACAGAGATAACGAAGCAGCAAATGCCGCAGCTGCAAAATTAAATAGGGATAATGAAGAATTAAATTCATCAAGCGCTAAAAAAAATAGTGTTTACGATAAAGTTATTGCTATTGCTAGTACAGCACAAAAAGGAGACTACCTTTCACAACGAGAAATTATTAGAAACTTAGATGTTGATGAAAATACACGTAAAGATTTAGAAGCAAGTTACAGGCAATTCTATGTAAATGAAAAAGTAGATAAATGGGATCCAGTGTTTGCATCAAAACCTTTATATGGGGACTTTGATGCTAAATATTATAAAAAAAATTATCCAGACGTGGCTGATACCTGGAAAAGATATGTTGATAATGACGACGTAGATGTTATTGAACGTTATGGAGAAACTGGTTTTTTTGCTAATCACTATACTAATGTTGGTAAAAAAGAAAATCGTCGTGGTAACGCAGCAGAAGCAGCAGCAGAAGCTGATAAATACAATGAAACAAAAGCGACCGATGCTGAAATACAAGCCATTCGTGATAAACAATTAAAAACAGGTACCGATGAAACAAGTGAGTTACAAGACGTTATTAATACAGTACTTGGCGAAGAAGGACTTGAAAAAACTAAAAAATTCGGAGCATTAAGGCAAGATGTTTTAAAACAAACAATTGCTGAAATGAAAAAAGCTAGAGGCAAAGAGCAAATGTTAAGTGTCTTCAGGGGCATTGAAGGATTTAGTGAAATCATGGATATCAACAAATCATTAACTAATTCAATCCTTGGAGATAGTGGTATTGGTGGTGTTCTATCAATAATGGGAAATAAAGAAGATGTAGAAAAAGATTTAGAAAAAAGTCTGCAGGGGATTACAGGTATAAGAAATAACGTAGCTTATAACTGGCAGCAATGGTTTGATGAAACATTAAAAACACGTTATCAAGAAGATCTTGAGCTTGGTCTTACTACAGATAAAGCAGAAGAAAAATTAAAAATTGAAGGTAATTTTGCACGTGATTTTATAGACAACTACTTAAAACCTCGATTTAATGCATCACGTTCTATGGATGAATTCACTGAATATATTGATGTTAAACAAGATGAACAAAACGTTTTTCAAACACAAGATCAAATAAGTTCTTTAGCGGTGGTTGCAAATGCACGGGTAGACGAATATTTAAATAAAGTTAAAAACACAGAAGATCGGTTTTTTGATTCTGATTTTTACTTTAATCCAACAGGAAATAAAACAAGAGATGACGCTTACAAAGAGCAAGCTTTAACGGTAGCGCAAGATTGGGAATCAGCTAAAAAAGGAGATCCCTATTGGGCGCAACAAGCTTATCGTTATGGAGTAGATATAAACAATAAAAAGGATTTTGCACGTATCCATTTTCAAACAAAAGGACAAGGCAAAGGTTACGACGCAGCTGAGGATATTGTTAATGCCGATAAGGTAAAAGATATTATATATAATGAAATTCTTCCTGCATTAAATGCAAAAGGAATTAAACAAGAATCTATCTTTGGTCCTTTTACAACGCCCGAAGAGTTTTCCGATGAGATTCTTAAAGGTTTAAATCCAGAAAATAAAGCAGACTGGGATAATGTTCTTAAACGTTTTGGTCTCACTAATTTCAAAGGTACTATAGATGACTTAAAACAGTTTATTCAAGAAACTTTACGTACAGGATCAGCTCAAACTATACGTGAAAATATTAAATATTTAAATGAAAAACGCGAAGAGCCAACACAAGAAAAACTTGGTATAACTTATATACAACGAGAAGAAGATTATAAAAATAAAGCAGCTACAAGTGACACTGCTTTATTTAAAACATTTCAAAATGCAGGTTACAAAGGAACAGAAGATGATTTTTACAAAACATTTTTTCCTGATGTAGACAGATCTGAACAAGCTTTTCTTACAAAAGCAGGAAAAGGAGACACATTTAAAATGGACGCTTTTGATTTAAGTGACCCAATGGCAGCCTTTGGTACAGTTGAAAGTTTTTTAAGTGGGGACGAAGAACCTGATAAAATAGAGAAAGAAGAAAAAACAAAACCTACTTCAACTTTCTTTGGTTTAGGATTAGATGACGAAGAAGAAGATCAAGATTATAAATCTAAAACAGGTTCAGATATTCTTGGTCAATTTACTTCCTTCTTTAAATAGCTCTAATGACTGAAAAACATCAAAAGGCGGCAAGTGCAGCCAAACTAGCGAAAGATAAAATGGCTTGTAATAAACCACGTAAGACTCCTGGCCATCCAACCAAAAGTCATGTGGTTAAAGCCTGCGATAAAGGAGAAGAACGTATTATTCGCTTTGGTCAACAAGGCGTAGAAGGCGCTGGTAAAAACCCAACAACAGAAAAAGATAAAGCACGAAAAAAATCTTATTACGCTAGACATAATGCTCAAGATCCTAATCCTGACAAGATGAGTGCTAGATATTGGAGTCACCGCGTTAAATGGTAGCTAATATAAAACAAAAACGTAAAGTCAAAATAAAAAATTTCTGTGTATATTAGAAGTAATAATTATTGTTTTTATGTCGGATCTATCTTGCGCTGTTAATTTGATCCGTAAATATGAGGGCTTTAGTGAAAAAGCCTATCCCGATCAACACACTGGCAAAGAACCATACACTATCGGATATGGAACTCAATTTTATCCAGACGGTGCTCCCGTCAAAAAAGGTCAGTATTGCAGTCAAGAAAAAGCATTAGAATATTTATTTCACGAACTTGGAATTATTGAAGGACGTCTAGACAAGTTAAACTTAAATCTAGATGATTGTATGCGCCAGGCGTTAGTCTCCTTTATTCATTCGGTTGGCTGGGATTCTTTTCTGTACAGCGGAATTATTGACTGCTTAGAGGCTGATGATTTCCATGGTGCTATTGAAGACATTGGCCACTGGATCTTTGATGCCGACTACAAGGTCATTGGTGGCCTCCTGGACCGCAGGAGAGAAGAAGTTGATCTATTCCTACTACAGCTCAATACACCCTTCCGTTCGTCTCCAGACGTCTTGTTAACAGCATTTAGAATTTACAGTGCTGCACCCCATCAAGTAGAAGCCATTCGCCATCTGGAAGAACAACTTAATCCGTACGTTTTATCGGAGTTTGCAAACAGATTTAGGGTATCAGATGACCCATGGCTTGGTGCTACGGACAATGTCTTAAGCAGTGTGTTTGACTCTTACCCTTAGAATAGAATTACATAAGACACGCAGAGAAAATGGAGCACTCAGTCGAACCGTGTGAGCATCGGGAGTTTGACCTCCCTTTGGAGCTTCAGTTTGCAATGAAGAAAGCTGAACTCCAAAGCGCAGAGATGACTTGGGATGAGCTTCAGGCTGCTCTTTTAAACCTTTACTACACTCGGATGATGGAGTGGACAGCAGTCAAAGATATAATGGCAGGCGAAAATATTGAGATCACCTGGGGCCAACCAACTGATGTTGACCTGGCAGAGCTCGCGGCAGCTTGTGTATCTGATGACGATGACGACGACGATGAAGACGATTACTTGCTTCAGCCGTTCTGAAAGGTGTCAATCAACCTGTTAAGGTACCATTGACATTTCTTAAGATCTTCTAAAGGTTTACCTTTGAGCATACAGCGCCAAAGATATTTGATACAGCAGCCACGTAAGTAGCCACGATATTCGTCTGTATTTAGTTGTGCCTCTAGTGCTTCGATGCACTCAACCCTATCACTCGCCGTGTAGTGCGAAGGATGGTCAACAAGATCTGAATTCACAAACCAGAGGGTAATTCAAATGCCAGCTTAACGCATTAAACCACGACGTTTAGCAGATTGTATTTTAATTTCATCATCAGCCTCAGGTAGCTCTAACACCAAAGCATGTGGCTTAGGTGATGCACCCATTGCTACACCTTCTTCCATGGAAGGAATGAGTCCCGATACACCAGGCCGCTTCATCCCCTCAATGTGTAAAGGATTACGTTCAAAACCTTGCATCGGTGCTACCAAGCCACGATTATACATGTCCTGTAAGGGAACATCGTTATTCTGATTGGCTAGTGGTTGACCAAAATCATCTTCGCCAATACAACGACACATCACCTCATCCATAAATCCGTCTAAAAAACCAGCTGCATTGTTATGCATAATATTTGAAAAGCTTGATTATCTCCTCTTACAATATTACTATGGCAAGTTTTTATGCTCCCACTTACGATCCACTAAAGGACACTGGATCCTCAGGTGTTGAAGTAACCGACTTACGACCAGAACAATCTAGGGATGTTGATCTACGTCGTTTAGATCCAGAAGAACGAGATTTATTTTCCGACGTTGCGCGAGACTTTGCATATGCCCCAGGAAGAACAGGTTATAAACCAGTTGATAACTCACATCAAGACGCACAGGCACGTCTTTCAAAATTTATGCAAGCAGCAAAGACTGCTGGTGAATACAGAAAACGTACTGCTATTGCAGAACCGTCAATTCGTGGAAAAACTCCTAGGGGCGCTGCAGTTATGGAAGGAGTGGAATTACCAAGCCTAGGAGATGCTTATGGTGGTGGTGGCAGTAACTATGCTGACAAACCTAAGTCCTTCTCAGGTAGATCCTATAGTTATTAAACATGAGAAAACACAACTTCTGGTGGCTGATCTTGGTACTTACCTTTCCTATCTTGATAACTTACTTCGCAAGGATTACCACGATAAAAAAGTAATTGCGTAATACCTTCATTAGCATAAATACGATTAAACAAAGGAGTGCAATTATTAATTTCCAATGTTAAATAACCTTCCCACATCGCTTCTGCAGGAGTTATATTTACCATTATCCCTGAACGTGCATATGTTGACTTACCTACAGCTACAACAGTAATATCACGTGGTAGCTTTAATCGTTCCATAGCTACACCTAAGCAATAACCATAAGGTGGCAATAAGAAATATTCACCGCGTTTATCTTTAAGTAGTTCAGTGGGCCTAAGAATTTCAGGATCAAAGTTTTTTGGATCACAGTCACCTGATTGAATATTACCAAAAATCAAACATTGTTCAGGTGATAACCGAATATCATAACCATAGGAACCAAGGCCATAGCTGAGAATTTTGCGTTTATGTTCTTTACTGACAAGATGGTCAGCAAAAGGTTTGATCATCTGTTCTTCTTCCGCAAGTCTTTTGATTTCCCAGTCAGCTAAAATGCTCATACTCGTTGGTAGGTCCTGGACTAGCTTACAGGATCAACTCAGGATGTGCCCCTTCTCTTCATAAATACTAATGAATTTTTCTATAAAGTCGGCTGTGTCATTCTTTGGCGGCATGTAAACGATCAACGAGGTACACGTCTTGTGCTTAGTGAGACCCTCACTGGTTCTTTTTAGAAGTGTTGGCGGTGTCTTCAAGATACACAAAGGGAACTTAAAGATCCTTGGGTCATACCTAATCATATCTGGGACATTAGTGAAGAACAAACCTTCTGTAACTTCTCCTGCTAACCATTCCTTATAAAGGCGATTAAACCAAACAGCATGAGATGACATTAAGGATGGAGAAGATGCTCTAGTCATCTTCCAACGTTGACGTTTTTTATCCCAAAAGTATGCTCCCGCTGGAGGGAAGAGATACACCTTGCCGTACCAAGGTTGACAATTTAAACCATCATCTGATGGTGTGTAGATTTCATCTGCACATACATGAGTGTTTGCAAACTCAGAACTTGCTGGATCAAGGTCAATACCTCCAAGCAAACCATGTGCTGCGGTAACAAGATCTTGGTTGGTAATGAATTCCCGATCTTCGGTATGACTATGTATATTCTGTATTCCCATTAAGACTCGGCTGTTTTGTTATAGTCTATTTGGAAATAGCGAATGCCCTCATTGTCATTGATTACATAACCAGCACTCTCTACTGGATTAATTTTCTGTGCAGACTCAAGAATACGTCTAAATGTTTCTGCTAGATCTCCGTTATTTTCTCTTTCAGACTTCTCTTGTGCCTTATGTATTTCAGAAAGTAACCAATAGAACATTGTGCGATCTTTATGTTCTGGTTGAAATACCATCACACCTGGACCAGAAAGCTCCCAATGTTTACAGTACTGTTCTCCCATATCACCAAGAATCAACTTAAGTGTTGCGTCGAGCATTTTAGCTTTTGTTTCGTCCAACTCTGGACCGATAACAGAAGCAATTAAGTTTTCTCTGCGGTTCATTTTTCTATTAACCCTTGACGTACTAAAGACTCTAGCAGCTTACCAGTAGGTCTGTACAGCACTACCATCTTACCTAAGATGCCACGTTTCTTTACAAGCTTTCCATTTTCATCTTTAACCTTATCTAATTCACCAGAACGAATCAGATATTCCGCTACACAACGCAACCGCCTTTTTAAGGGAAGTTCTGCTTGTGGAAATTTACCGCATATCGTAGCTGGAGTAGGTTCTTGGAACGCAAGACGTAAACGATTTGCTAACGTCATGTGAGAATTCTCATCCTCTTCTTCATATTGTTTTAAGATTGTCAGGTATCTTTGTAAACAACCATCATCAAAAGAACCTTCAGGCGGAAGAAAAAATTCCAACTGTAAGAAAAGGGATTCTGGAAGCACCTCATTGACATTGTCAAGAGTGACCGCTGCAATATCTACATTTTTAAAGCGGTGTGCCATTTTCCATAACCTTTTCAGCTGTGGTAGTGCAATACATGGAAGGAAGATTGTCACGTAAATCTGCTTGATCTATTTTCTTGTTTTTAGCAAAAGAACGAACTAAGGTGTTCCAGGGGATACGAAGAAGTGCTTTTTTACCAGGATTAGGAGATGCGTTGACGTAATGAAGGCCCTCTACCCAGCCCTTACTTGGGTTGTTCTTACCGATAGAAATCCAATTTCGCACTGTCTGGTCTGATATACCTAGACGTCTGCCGCATTCTTCGGTAGAAATGTACTCGTCAGTATAAGCTTCTGGATTTAACTGATCCGTTTCGCCCTCTTGGTAGCGACTGTGCCACATTGAGGCCAGTATGTGCTTGATGCCTTTGAGTTCAGCAACAATATCCTGTAGTCCTTTGGGAATTCCGGTGTACATAACGACAAATAGGTCAAGAACATGCTAACGTTTTTAAAGATAAAACAACCATTATGGAAGACCAGATTCCGCCTAGCCAACCTTCAATCCCACAGATACCAGAGGGATCAATCTCCCCTGCACAACTTGCAGAAATGAAGGCTCGTGCCATGGAGATGGCAATACAACAGGGAATTCAACAAGGAATTCAACAACAAACAGTACAAACACAACAAGGCCCAAGGGTTGTTTATGTGCGTCGCAACTGGACTGTTGCAGAATTACTTTTGTTATTTGCTGTAGCTTGTGGAATTGTAACAGGAATACAACAGATTTGGAACTATGGCACAAATGTTTTACCTCGCATAGAAATCAGAGTAAAGTAAGGAAAAAGCTTTATAATTAAAGTACGAACATATATTGAGAAGTAGGTGGCAAACCGTAGAATAAGTGAGTTTCCATCTATTGACGGAAACCAAATTGACGACGAAGACTTGCTAACGCTTGTCCACGTTTTTGAAGTGGATCCAACGCTTCGTAATAAAAAAATTACATTTACACAATTCAAGGATTATCTTGACGATTATTATCCTTCTACTAGTGGTGCTACTTTCAGTGGAAACATTACAGTTACTGGAAATCTTTCTGTAAGCGGTACCAGTACTTTTTCCACAATTACATCTTCCGGTTTAACAACCGTTAGTGGGCTCCTAGTACAAAATAATGCTACTGTTAGCGGCGTTATAAGTGGAACAACAGTAACAGGTACGTATCTACAAGGTACTTTTGTCAATGCAGTTACAGCCACAACCACGACAGCCACGGGAACATCTAGTTTATTTACAAGTGGAAGATTTCAAAACCTATCAGGAACAACAATAACTGGTGGGCAGATACTTGCAACCTCTGGTACTTTTACTAATTTAAGTGGAACAACAATTACAGGAACAACACTAGAAGCAACGACAGGAACTTTTCAAATTTTAAACATACCTATTTTAGCCGTAACTGGAAGTTTATCTGTTGCAAGCGGAATTACAGTCACTGGTCTTGCACAGTTTGGTTCTGGTGTACAAGTCACAGGCACATTATCTGGTACTACCGTAACCGGTACGACGGCTCAATTTAGTACAATTACTGGTATTTCAGGTGTTTTTACTAGTCAAATTTCAGGCGCAACAATTACAGGTGATACAACTTTAGTTAGTAATATTACTGGAGTATCTGGTGTATTTACAACCAGGTTATCTGGTGCAACAATTACAGGAAACAATAGTTCATTTGGTAATGTTACAGGTGTTTCAGGTGTTTTTACACAAGTTTTATCAGGAGCATCTATTATTGGAAACACAGGAAACGTTACACAACTAACAGGTGTATCAGGTACGTTTACAGATCGTGTATCAGGTTTACTTGTAACAGGGAATACAGTTGCAGCTACTTTTGTTTCAGGTGTTTCAGGTGTCTTTACAAGCAACATCTCAGGTGTAACTATTACTGGAACATCTGGTTTGTTTTCAGTAGTTAATGGTGTATCTGGTAATTTTACAACTAAAGTTTCAGGTGCCATCGTTACTGGTGACGTAGCAGCATTCTCGTCTGTTACAGGAGCTACCGGAACATTCACAACAAAAGTATCTGGAACACTTGTTACAGGAGATGCAGGTTCCTTTACTCATGTAACTGGACAGATTGGAGTATTCACAACTAGTCTTTCTGGTGCAACAATTACAGGCAATTTAGTTCAAGGTACATCAGGAGCTTTTATTAATCTCACAGGCACTACTTTTACTGCAGCGACTGGTAGTTTTACAACAATAAATGCAACTAATTTAAGTTATTCAGGAGGTTTAGTTTTTTCAGGAGATGTTTCTGTTCTTGGCTCAGGACTTTTCAGTTCAGGTATCAGCGTTACAGGTGTAGTTAGTGGACAAGCATTTACAGGCACAACAGTTACTGCAACCACTGGCTCATTTACATCATTAACAGGCACTACAACCACTGGTACAACTGCTAATTTTGTATCCGGAGTATTTACTACACAGTTATCTGGTGCAACTATTATTGCTTCCACTGGCACCTTTACTTCACTAACAGGTACTACGACTACAGGTACGACTGCTAATTTTGTATCAGGAGTCTTCAGTACACGGGTTTCTGGTGTAACAATAACAGGCACAACGGTTGCTGCAACTACTGGAACGTTTACCTCACTTACAGGTACGACAATTGTTGGAACAACAGGTACTTTTACTTCACTAACAGGCACTACAACTACTGGTACGACTGCTAATTTTGTATCAGGAGTCTTCAGTACACAACTTTCTGGCGCAACAATAACAGGTACTGCAGTCGCTGCTACAACAGGCACATTCCAAGTACTTAACATACCAGTTCTCAACATTGCTGGAAATTTAGCTGTTACAAGTGGTTTGACAGTTACAGGTATTGCACAGTTTGCATCAGGTGTTCAAGTAACAGGAACACTGTCTGGCACAACCATAACTGGCACTACAGTTGCTGCTCCTACTGGTAACTTTACCTCATTAACAGGTACGACTACCACTGGTACGACTGCTAATTTTGTGTCTGGCATTTTTACTACACAGGTTTCTGGTGTAACAATAACAGGCACTACTGTTGCTGCTACCACTGGCAGTTTTAGTTCTTTATCAGGTACCACAACTACTGGTACAACTGCTAACTTTGCATCAGGAGTCTTCAGTACCCAGATTTCAGGCACAACCATAACAGGTGCTACAGGTTTGTTTACGACCGTAACAGGAAGCACTCTTCATATAACAACAGCATCAGGCGCTACTCCTGCTTTGATTTGTTCTGGAGTAGTATCTGGGAATGCCAGTGGATTTGTAATTAAAGGCCCTTTAATCATCCTTCCTTGATTTTTTCGGTTAAAATAAAAGAAGCTCAAAGATTATAAAATGCCTTACGGTATACTTAAAGTCGACACAATTACTTTCACTGATAACAGTGTAGATAAAAGTGTTTCACTGTCTGGTTTAATTCAGAATCCTACCTTCACAGGCAATGTAACTGCAACTGGAACAATTTCTGGAGATATTATCAGAGGTGGCACAACAATTTCAGGTGTAACTGTTACTGGTACGACTGCTAACTTTGCATCAGGTGTGTTTACTACACAGATCTCTGGAGTCACAATAACTGGCACAACTGCTAACTTTGCATCAGGTGTATTTACTACACAGATCTCTGGTGCCACTGTTGTTGCTACTACCATTGAACTAGGCAATGCTAGTGATACCACGCTTTCTAGAAGTGCTGCTGGAGTGTTGGCAGTTGAAGGCGTGGTTATACCAAGTATTTCTTCAACAAGTACCCTAACCAATAAAACACTTACCGACCCTGCCATCATTGGCACAATCCTGGAGGATATATTTACTATTACTGATGGCGCTGCATTTGAAGTTGATCCCGGTAATGGCAGCATTCAATTGATAACGCTTGGTGCTAGCCGCACACCAAAATGCACCAACATGGTTGCTGGTGAAAGCGTCATACTGATGGTTGACGATGGGTCGGCTTTCACGCTAACCTGGACAGATTCAACCTGGGGTACTGGCGGAGTAGTGTGGAAGACTAATGCAGGCGCGGCACCAACACTTAACACTTCCGGTTATACCGTGATTGTGTTGTGGAAAGTCAGTACTCAAGTTTATGGCGCTCGCGTAGGTGATGCGTAATGTCAGCTAAAGCAATTTTAAGCGCATCAGTTAGCGCACCACCTGCGGTTTACGTTGAAGATGTATTCAGCACCTTTCTTTATACCGGCAACGGGGCAGCACGGACGATCACCAATGGGATTGATCTAAGCGGTAAGGGTGGGTTGAATTGGACAAAGTTCCGCTCTGGATCTCTCGGAAGCGAAAGCAACAGCTTGATTGATACGGCACGAGGTGCTAATAAATACCTTCTCTCCGACGCCACGGCATTGGAACAGTCGCCATATGCCGATACACTAACTGCTTTCGGCTCTAGCGGATATAGTCTGGGCGCTGACGTTAGTTCTGGGAGGTATAATTGGTCTGCACAAAACTACGCCTCCTGGACCTTCCGCAAGCAGCCGAAGTTCTTTGATGTGGTGACTTATACGGGGGATGGAGCCGGCAGCATAATCCTGTCGCATAATCTTAAATCAAGGCCCGGTTGCATCATTATCAAACGCACAGATGCGGTGGGCGCTTGGTATGTTATGCACCAAGGTTCTGTACCAAGTGGATATTACAGCACTACTAATGGCAATCCTGATTTTGGCACGTTAAATACTACAGATGCTTTTCAATATTTGGGAGGAGCCACAACAGCTTCCTATGCATATGCAGCATCCAGTAACATTGCAACTGTCCAAATTGGTCTTGGAACGCCTAATTTTGTTACCAATATTTCAGGCGCCACCTACGTCGCCTACCTATTCGCGCACAATGCAGGCGGGTTTGGTACTGCTGGCACGGATAATGTGGTGAGCTGTGGGACGTTTAGCGGCACCGGATTTGTAAATTTAGGATGGGAACCTCAATGGATACTGATTAAGCCGTACAGCCAAACATACAACTGGGAAATATATGACAACATGCGCGGGATGGGACAACCTGCTGGTGCTTCTAGCGGTCGAGTTTTAAGACCGAATACGAGTGATGCTGAAGCAAATGGATCTAGTATCAGTTTTGAAGCTACTGGGTTCACGCAAACCACTTTTGGCGCTAGCTATCCGTGCATCTACATCGCGATCCGTCGCGGGCCGATGAAGACCCCCACCGTGGGGACGGAGGTGTTTGCGCCTTTAGCCAGAAATACAAACGGAACAACTACAACCATAACAACAACTCTTTCAACTGTTGATATGGTTATGTTTG
>Ga0214917_10003800_pt1 | contig 17216 bp, 15 predicted proteins | sample LL_1208_BB_MetaG_FD_177983 | JGI IMG/M metagenome (GOLD analysis project Ga0214917, IMG submission 177983) | Freshwater microbial communities from Lake Lanier, Atlanta, Georgia, United States - LL_1208_BB | ecosystem: Environmental > Aquatic > Freshwater > Lake | place: USA: Georgia | collected... | reverse complement strand
AACCGCCATACAAGCGCCGCTGGATGACTTCGCGGCGGAGGATGCGAAAGTTCTTGTGGCGCGGGTCGCGGGCGATCTTGGCTACCAGGGTATCAACTGCGTCGTCATCGCCTTCGATGGTCTGCAGGAACGACCCGTTGCCGTGGACTAGCAGCCCGGTGAGGCCGAGATCGGGGTTATTCAGGTGACACTGACGCAGCAGGTCAAGAAGCATCCTGGGTGTCCAGGGCGTGCTTTCCTCGCTGAGATACGTGATACGAATCATGAACACCCCTCGGTAACACTAGCACTTGGAGGAAAGCGGCTAACCTGGCTCCTGTCGGCGCAACTCCCGCTGCTAAGGCAGTGACAATCGCTTACGGTTCCGCCAGCAGGCTGCGAGAAACCCAACGCACTCGCTTAACCCACGTCTGCTAGGTTCTCTCGACCGGTCAAGCCTGCCAAATTGACCTCTCGCCGGCCTGCGAATAGAATCCGCGCTCTCTTCCGGGCGGTTAGCTCAGCGGTAGAGCACTGCCTTCACACGGCAGGGGTCACTGGTTCGATCCCAGTACCGCCCACCATAGAATCATGGACTTAGGAGCGCACTCCGCGAGGAGTGCCTCAAAATGCCTCAATTTTGAGCGTTGCCTGGGTGAGAGCCGAGGCCGCCATAGCTAACCACCTTCACGGCACAAGTCCGAATCCGTTGCGACGGCAGCACCATCGTGCGGCCCGTCACAATCGATGCCGTCGATGCCTATAGCGCCAAGCTCCAGCGGGAGGCGCTGTATGGCAAGAACTGCCTTGTTAACTACCCAGTGCCAAGGCGATGACACTCTGAGCATATGGCGTCGGGTAACCCGACGTCAGTTGCCCGACGCCGCTGCTAAATACTGGATGAAGATCAGCGAAGTCATCAAACCAGTCCAGCCCAAGACACCAGAGCAGCAACGCGTCGCATCGCTTCAGCGACGAGTGACTAACGCCAACCAAGCACTAAAAGCCGAGCGCCATCGCTTGTTGCGCAAGCAAGGCGATGGGTGGCGGCAAGGCTCGATAGCCTGGGCGTCGCTCACCCAACCCTGAAAATATCCAACGTCGTCTCCAAGCACTTCTGCAACGAAAGGTCGTTCGCTCCAACCTCGAACCTGAATCGTCCCGGTCATTGCAGACGCGTTTGTAAAGCTCCGTGGACTCACCACGTGAGCCCAGCGGACGCTCCATTCTGGTGCACCCCGCGCCCGCCGCGACCCGCCCGCGGCAGATCACCGCACTAAAGTTGAGCAGACAGTCGACGCCTCAGCGCAATCGGCGCGGCTGCCGCGTGGGCGATTCCGGCGCTTGACCGCGAGCGCGCCGCCGCTGGCACCGTATTTGCTTAGACGCTCCGGGCCATATCGGCTTTCCAACATGAGGACCGGACGATGCACACGCGAAACGCACGAGCCCTGATCAAGCGCTGGCTACTAGGAGCCTTGATTCCCGCCACCCTGGCCGCCGCCACTGCAGCCGAGGCGGCACAGCCGTTGAAGGTGGGTTATAGCGATTGGCCGGGCTGGGTGGCTTGGCAGGTCGCCATCGAAAAGAACTGGTTCAAGGAGGCCGGCGTTGACGTCAAGTTCGAGTGGTTCGACTACTCGGCTTCGCTGGATGCGTTCGCCGCCGGCAAGATCGACGCCGTCACCATGACCAACGGCGACGCGCTGGTGACTGGCGCCGGGGGTGCCAAAAGCGTGATGGTGATGCTCACCGACTTCTCTAACGGCAACGACATGATCGTCGCCAAGCCGGGGGTGGCGAGCCTGAAAGACCTCAAGGGCAAAAAGATCGGCCTCGAACAGGGCTTGGTCGAACACCTGCTGTTGCTCAACGGCCTCAAAAAGGCCGGCCTCAAGGAGTCCGACGTCAAGCTGGTGAACGTCAAGACCAACGAGACGCCGCAGGCGCTGTCCTCGGCCGACATCAGCGCGATCGGCGCCTGGCAGCCGGTGTCGGGTGAGGCCATGAAGCTGGTCCCGGGCGCCAAGCCGATCTACACGTCCGCCGACGAACCCGGCCTGATCTACGACGTGGTCGCGGTCAATCCGGGCAGCGCCAAGGCCCGCCGTGCCGACTGGCAAAAGTTGATCAAGGTCTGGGACAAGGTGGTGGCCTACATCAACGACCCCAAGACCCAGCCTGACGCCGTCAAGATCATGGCCGCCCGCTCGGGCGTCTCGCCCGCTCAGTATCTGCCGCTGCTCAAGGGCACCAAACTGTTGTCGCTGGCCGAGGGGCGCAAGGTCTACGTCAAGGGCACCGGCTTTGGCTCGCTCTACGCTTCGACCAAGACCGTCAACGACTTCAACGTCGCCAACGGTGTTTACAAGGCGCCGGAGAACATCGACGCCTACCTCGACCCGTCGTTTGCTGCAGCCAACTGACCCGGACCGCGAGCTCAGGACCATGGCAATGGCCTCTCCACCGACCAGCACGCGTTCGTCCTGGCGACACACCGCGCTGACCCTAGGCTCGTTCCTTTGGCCGATAGTGCTCTGGTGCGTCGTCAGTTACGTGCCGTTTGTCTGGCACCCGAAGGTGGAGATCACGGCGCCGGGCGCGGTCGACTACTTCCAGCCGGGGATGCTGGTCGATCGCGCGGAGTTCGCCACGCAACTGGCCGACATGCGGCAACAGGGCCTGGCCGAGCCGGCAGGCACTCCGGCCAACCCGATCTACCTGCCGGCACCGCATCAAGTCGCCTCCGCGCTTTACACCGCCTTCACCAAGCCGCCCGAGGGCCGTGATGGCCAGTGGCTGCACGAGAGCCTGTGGCACAGCGTGCAGATCATCTTCTGGGGTTTCGTACTGTCCTCGCTGGTGGGGGTGCCGCTCGGCATCCTCGCCGGCACCTACGGCGTACTGTCGAAGCTGGTCGAGCCGTTCATCGAGTTTTTCCGCTACCTGCCAGCGCCGGCGTTTGGTGCGCTGGCGGTTGCGGTTCTGGGCATCTACGACGGCCCGAAGATCGCCATCATCATCATCGGCACCCTGTTTCAGCAGGTCTTGGTGATCGCCAACACCACCCGCAAGCTCGACATCACCATCATCGAAGCGGCACGCACGCTGGGCACACGTGGCATCCGACTGATTACGCGCGTGGTGCTGCCCGGCATCCTGCCCGACCTCTACCGCGACCAGCGTATTTTGCTCGGCTGGGCGTGGACCTACCTGATCGTCGCCGAACTCATTGGTACCAGTTCCGGCATCACCTGGTACATCACCCAGCAGGCGCGCTACCAGCACTTCGACAACGTCTACGCCGCGATCGTGCTGATCGGGGTGCTGGGCTTTGGCGGCGACTACCTGATGGCCAAGCTGGGCCGCCGCCTGTTTCCCTGGGACCGGCACGCCGCCGGCCGTTAAAGGACCCTCGCCACCATGACCCGCGAACCCCCCGTCGATTACCGGCAGCAGTCCGACGACGTGCGCGAACGCTTCGAGCGCATCCGTCAGCGTGACGTGATCCTAGAGGTGCGCGGCCTCGGCAAGCGCTACGCTTCCGCGCAGGGCGAGGTCGAGGCGCTGCGCGGCATCGATTTCAAGGTCCACCGCCGCGAGTTCGTCTGCGTCATCGGCCCGTCCGGCTGCGGCAAGTCGTCGCTGATCCGCATCCTCGCCGGACTCGACACCCACACCGCCGGCGACGTGCTACTCGACGGCAAGCCGGTCAAGGGGCCGGGCCGCGACCGCGGCATGGTGTTCCAGGGCTATTCACTGTTCCCTTGGCTTACCGTCAAGCGCAACGTCATGTTCGGCCCCGAGATGAGCGGCTACGGGCGCAGCGCCGCCGAGGCGCAGGCACTGCAGTGGCTCGATCTGGTCGGGCTGGGCAAGTTCGCCGACGCCTACCCGCACCAGCTCTCCGGCGGCATGCGCCAGCGCGTGGCGATCGCCCGGGCGCTGGTCAACCAGCCGCGCATCCTGCTGATGGACGAGCCGTTCGGCGCGCTCGACGCGCAGACCCGCGCCAAGATGCAAGGGCACCTGCTCGACATCTGGAAGAACATCGACATCACCGTCCTGTTCATCACCCACGACCTCGACGAGGCCATCTATCTGGCCGACCGCATCCTCGTGCTCAAGGCGCATCCGGGCGAGGTGCAGGAGATCATCGAGGTGCCGGTGCCGCGGCCGCGCTCGCCGGGGCAGTTCGGCAGCGCCGAGTTCCTTGCCACTCGCGCGCGTCTCGACGCGCTGATCCACCCGCCAGCCGAGCCGGTCGCCGACGCCGACGATGCGGCCGCCCGGCCGCACATGATCCGGCTGACCGACGTTGCCGACAACGTGGAGTGAACCCGATGCGCTGGTCTGATTACACCTGGTCCGAGCTGCCGGACATCCTCGCCCGCGCCGGTCACGCGGCGATCCTGCCGGTCGGTGCGACCGAGCAACACGGCCCGCACCTGGGCTGCGGCGTCGACTCGATCATTGCCGAGGAGCTGTGCGCCGCTGTTGCCGCACAGACCGGCGTGCCGATGCTGCCGACCCTGCCGTACGGCTGTTCGCTCGGTCACAGCCGGCGCTGGCCGGGGACCATCGCCCTGCCACCGGTGACGCTGATTGACGTCGTCAAGCAGATCGGCGACTGGGCCCATCACAGCGGTGTGCGCCGCTTGTTCATCGTCAATGCGCACGTCACCAACGCCGCGCCGCTGCGCTGTGCCTTGGAGATGCTGCGCGCCGAGCACGACGACCTGATGGTCGCCGTCATCAACACCGCCACCCTGAGCGAGCGCGTGCGCGCCTTCCACTGCGCCGACGCCGCCGACTGGCACGCCAACGACGCCGAAACCTCGCTGATGCTGGCGATCGCGCCGGAGGCGGTGCGTCCCGACCGGCTCGCCGACGCCGACGACCCTGACCGCACCGGCTGCTGTGTGTTCGCGCACCCGGTCAACCGCACCAGCCGCAACGGTGTCACCGGCAAGCCGAGCGAGGCCACCGCCGACAAGGGCCGGCTCTGGTTCGACTGGCTGGTCGAAGATCTGGCGACGCTGGTGCGGCGCGGCCAGACCGAATCCCCACCGCTGGACTTCTCCTACTTCGTCAACGAGGGCACTCCATGAATCACCCGCAACCGGCTGCCATCGATCCGGCGAGCCTGCAGACCGAACTCGCCGCCAAAGGCGTCAAATACTGCATCGGCGCGTACGTCGACATCCACGGCGTGCCCAAGGCCAAAGTGGTTCCGATCGACCACCTCACGCACATGGCCCAGGGCTCCGAGCGCTACACCGGCTATGCGCTCGACGGCCTCGGCCAAGCACCCAACGACGACGAGATCACCTCGGTGCCCGATTTCAGCCGCATGATCCAACTGCCGTGGGAGCCGAAGATCGCCTGGGCCCCCTCCGACAACTACTTCCAAGGCAAGCCCTACCCGCTCAACACGCGGGTCGCGCTGCAGAACCAGCTCGCCGAGGCGGCGCGCATGGGCTTCGGCATGAACCTCGGCATCGAGTGCGAGATCTTTCTGCTGCGCCAGGAGGCCGACGGCAGTCTGAGCGTACCCGACGCCGAGGACCGGCTGACCAAGCCCTGCTACGACGTACGCGGCTTTACCAACAGCTTCGCCTGGCTCGACCAGATGGCCAGCGCCATGAACGGCCTCGGCTGGGACCTCTATTCGTTCGACCATGAGGACGCCAACGGTCAGTTCGAGTTCGATTTCCAGTATGCCGATGCGCTGACCACCTGCGATCGGCTCACCTTCTTCCGCTTCATGGCCAAGCACTACGCCCGCGAGCAGGGCCTGCTGGCAACGATGATGCCCAAGCCGTTCGCCGACAAGACCGGCAACGGCGCGCACTTCAACATGTCGCTCTACGACCTCGCCAGCGGCGCCAACCTGTTCGCCTGCGACCCCAAGGACGACCCCTACGGCATCGGCCTCTCCAAGCTCGGTTACCAGTTCGTCGCCGGCATCCTCAAGCATGGCCGGGCGTTGTGCGCGGTGTTCGCGCCGACGGTCAACAGCTACAAGCGTCTGGTGCGGCGCGGCGCCATGAGCTACTACTCGTGGGCGCCGGTGTTCAACTCCTACGGCTCCAACAACCGCACCAACTCGGTACGCATCCCCGCCGGCGGTGGCCGCTGCGAATCGCGCAACGCCGACGGCGCGGTCAACCCGTACCTTGCCGCCACCCTGGCGCTGGCGGCCGGCCTTGAGGGCATCCGCGAGGGCCTCGACCCGGGCGCGCCGAACGAGGACAACCTCTACGCCATCTCCGACGACGAGCGCCGCGCCCGCGGCATCGACTTCCTGCCGCAGACCCTGCAGGAGGCGGTGGCTGCGTTCGCCGCCGACCCGCTGGTCACCGCGGTGCTCGGCGAAGGGCTGCGGGACGAGTTCATCCGCTACAAGAGCGAGGAGTGGGAGGCGTACCACTTGAGCGTGAGCCGGTGGGAGACCGAACGCTACAGCTACATGTTCTGAGGCCGGCGACTGTGATGAGTCAAACATTCGATGCCGGCGCCGTCCTGTGGGAAGAGGTCATCCCGGGCGGCAACCACTGGTCGGGTCTGATCCGGCGCGGCACCGCGCTGCGCATCACCGACCTCGACGGCGGCGCCAACCTCTCCGCGCTGTTCTACAACCCCGAGGACAAGCTCGAGCGCTACAACATGCCGGACACGCTGAAGGCGCAGCACACCGCCTTCCTCACCACCGGAAACGTCTGCATGTCGGACATGGGGCGCGTCATGTGTTCGATCGTCGGCGACAGCGTCGGCTGGCACGACACCTTCTGCGGCGTGACCGATGCCGCGATGATCGAAGCGCGGTTTGGCAGGACCTCGTTCCAGACGCATCGCAACGCCATGTATCGCAACGGCCGCGACGGCCTGCTGGTCGAGCTGGCCAAGTACGGGCTGGGCAAGCGGGACCTAGTCGCCAACGTCAATTTCTTTAGCAAGGCGGTGCCGGACGACGCGGGCCGGCTGAGCTTCGTCAGTGGCCACAGCCGCGCCGGTGACTACGTGGACGTGCGCTTTGACATGAACGTGCTGCTGGTGGTGTCGGCGGCGCCGCATCCGCTCGATCCCGCCACCGCATACCGCCCCTCGGCGGTGCGACTTGCGGCGTGGCAGGCCGGGCCCGCCACCGCTGATGACGTCTGCCGCATGCATTGCGAACAGAACGCCCGCAGCTTCATCAACACCGAGAGGTACTACTTGTGAGGCGCCACCCGTGAGGAGTGACATCCTGTGAATGCGACCTTGACCACAAGCGATCGCCGCATCGAGGACGCGGTGCTCGACCAGATCTGTGACGCCGGCGACCCGTGGATGGGCGAAGTCCGCCGAGGGCAGACCTTCCGCATCCTCGACCTCGAGGGTAATCAGGCGGTGGATACATTGTTCTACAGCGCGGCCGACCCGGAGGAGCGCTACAGTGCCGCCGATACCATTGCCCGCCAGCGGCAGCTCTACCTGACCACCGGCTCGGTGCTCTACTCCAACGAGGGCCGGCCGATGCTGACCATCGTCGCCGACACCTGTGGCCGCCACGACACGCTCGGCGGCGCCTGCGCGGCGGAGAGCAACACCGTGCGCTACGCTCTGGACAAGCGACCCATGCACAGCTGCCGCGACAGCTTCATGCACGCGATCAACCACTGCGACTGCGCCACGCACCGCCAGATGAGCAAGCGCGACATCACCGCCAACATCAACTTCTTCATGAATGTGCCGGTGACGCCAGACGGGCACCTCAAGTTCGACGACGGCATCTCCGGCGCCGGAAAGTATGTCGAGTTGCGCGCCGAGATGGACGTGGTGGTGCTGATCTCCAACTGTCCCCAGCTCAACAACCCCTGCAACGCCTACAACCCGACGCCGGTGCGCTTGCTGGTCTGGGACTGAGCCGTCCGCGTACGGTCGTCCGGCTAGTGGGTGGCGGGTCCGACGGCTGACCTGCCAGTGGCTGGCACATGACTTGCTTGCGATTTGGCGGCCTATTTGCCAACTGGCACTAACCCCTCCCGGGACGGCCCGGTGAGCGTACCCATGCGGGACGGCCCGCACCAGGTCGGTATGTTTCAAAAGGTCCTGATCGCGAACCGCGGCGAGATCGCCTGTCGGGTCATTCGCACCCTGCGCGAACTCGGCGTGCGTTCGGTCGCCGTCTACTCTGAGGCAGACGCGGGCGCGCGCCATGTGATGGAGGCCGATGAGGCCATTTTGATCGGCCCGGCACCGGCGGCACAGAGCTACCTAAACGCTGCGGCCATTCTTGATGCGGCGCGCCAGACCGGGGCACAGGCCATCCACCCGGGCTATGGCTTTCTCTCGGAGAACCCCGACTTCGCCGAGCAGTGCGAGGCGGTCGGCATCGTCTTTATCGGCCCGACAGCCACGCAGATGCGTGCTTTTGGCCTTAAGCATACGGCGCGAGCCTTGGCCGAGGCGCAAGGCGTACCGCTGTTGCCGGGCTCGGGCCTGTTGCCCGACCTCGACGCGGCACACGCGGCGGCGGCCGGGATCGGCTACCCGGTGATGCTCAAGAGCACGGCGGGCGGCGGCGGCATCGGCATGCGGCTGGTGTGGAACGCCAGCGAGCTCGACGAGGCCTTCGAATCGGTGCAGCGCCTGTCGCGCGCCAATTTCAAGGAGGCCGGGCTCTACCTCGAAAAATACGTGCAGTCGGCGCGGCACATCGAGGTGCAGATTTTTGGCGACGGCGACGGTGATGTGATCGCGCTGGGTGAGCGCGACTGCTCGGTGCAGCGCCGCAACCAGAAGGTCATCGAGGAGACGCCCGCACCAAATCTGAGCGAATCGCTGCGCCATGCACTGTTTCAGACTGCCATCACGCTCGGCCGCGCCATCGGCTACCGCTCGGCCGGCACCGTGGAATTCATTTACGACAGCGATACCGAGGCGTTCTACTTTCTCGAGGTGAACACCCGACTGCAGGTCGAGCACGGCGTGACCGAACTGGTGACCGGCGTCGATCTGGTGGCGTGGATGGTGCGACTGGCGGCCGGCGAGCGCGACTTTATCGCCAGCTACCGCCACGCGCCGCAGGGCCATGCCATCCAGGTGCGCGTCTACGCCGAGGACCCGCACAAGAACTTCCAGCCCAGCGCCGGTGTGCTCACCGAGGTGGTGTTCCCCGACCAGGCACGGGTGGATGCGTGGGTGGAGCGCGGAACTGAGGTGTCGCCGTTCTACGACCCGTTGCTGGCCAAGGTGCTGGTGCACGCGGCAGACCGTGACGCGGCTGTGGCTGCCCTGCGGCGTGCGCTGGCCGCGACGCGACTCTCTGGCATCGAGACCAACCTCGTCTACCTGCGCCAGATCCTCGACGACGCGGTGTTACCGGAGGGACGGCAGACCACGCGCTACCTCGGCAGCTTCGCCTACCGGCCGAACACGCTCGATGTGCTCGACGGCGGCGTCATGACCACCCTGCAGGACTGTCCGGGACGGGTCGGTTACTGGCACGTCGGCGTGCCACCTTCCGGCCCGATGGACCCGCTGGCGTTCCGCATGGCCAACCGCCTGGTCGGCAATCCGCAGGGCATGGTCGGCGTCGAGGTGACGCTGATCGGGCCGACGCTGCGCTTCAACGCCGATAGCGTGATCGCCGTCACCGGCCCGCAGGTCGAACTGACCCTGGATGGCGAGCCGCTGTCACTGTGGCAGGCGCACGCAGTCACGGCCGACAGCGTGCTGCGCATCGGCAAGCTCGGCGAGGCCGGGTGCCGCGTCTATCTGGCGGTGCGCGGCGGCTTTGAGGTGCCCGATTATCTCGGCAGCAAGTCCACCTTCACGCTGGGCCAGTTTGGTGGGCACGGCGGTCGCGCCCTGCGGGTTGGCGACGTGCTGCCGCTGGGGACAGGCGTCGCGCCGGCGCAAACCCCGGTCACCCTGCCGACGGCGAAGGTGCCGGAGTACGGCAGGCGCTGGCGGATCGGCGTGCTCTATGGCCCGCACGGTGCGCCTGACTTCTTCACCAACGACGACGTGGAGATGTTCTTCGCCACCGACTGGGAGGTGCATTACAACTCCAACACCACCGGCATCCGCCTGATCGGTCCGCGACCGCAGTGGGCACGCGCCGATGGCGGCGAGGCCGGGCTGCACCCCTCCAACATCCACGACAACGCCTACGCCATCGGCAGCATCGACTTCACCGGCGACATGCCGGTGATCCTTGGGCCGGACGGTCCGAGTCTGGGCGGCTTCGTCTGTCCGGCGGTGATCGTGCAGGCCGAGTTGTGGAAGATGGGCCAGCTTAAGGCCGGCGACACGGTGCGGTTCGTGCGCATCTCGCAGGACGCGGCGCACGCGCTCGAGTCGGCGCAGAACGCGCTGCTCGCCGACCCGGCAGCGTTTTGCGGGCCGGCGCCGTCGGCCGATCGCATCGGCGCGGTCGAGGGCGCTGAGGGCATGGCTGACGGCATGGCCGCCAGCGTGGCGTCGCCGGTGTTGGCGACCCTGCCAGCCACTGCAGAGCGTGTGCAGGTGGTCTACCGCCAAGCCGGCGATCGCAATCTGCTGGTGGAGTACGGGCCGCTGGTGCTCGACTTCCGGCTACGCCTGCGTGCCCACGCGCTGATGCTGGCGCTGCAGAACCGGGCGCTGCCCGGCATCATCGACCTGACGCCGGGCATCCGCTCGCTGCAGGTGCACTACGACAGCCTGACCCTGCCGGTCAGCGAACTGCTGGCGACCCTACAGGCGCTGGAGGCGGAGCTGCCCGACGTCGACGAGATGGAGGTGTCCAGCCGCATCGTCCATCTGCCGCTATCCTGGGATGACGCCGCGACGCAACTGGCGGTCGAGAAATACATGCAGTCGGTGCGCAAGGACGCGCCGTGGTGCGACGTGTCGAGCGGTCACGCGAGCAACATCGAGTTCATTCGCCGCATCAACGGCTTGGACAGCATCGACGAGGTCAAGCGCATCGTCTTCGAAGCAAGCTACCTGACCTTGGGCCTGGGCGACGTCTACCTCGGCGCGCCAGTGGCCACGCCGCTCGATCCGCGCCACCGTCTGGTCACCACAAAATACAACCCGGCCCGCACCTGGACCCCGGAAAATGCCGTCGGCATCGGCGGCGCCTACCTCTGCGTCTATGGCATGGAGGGTCCTGGCGGCTACCAGTTCGTTGGTCGCACTCTGCAGATGTGGAACCGCTGGCGCGAGACCGCTGACTTTCCGGCCGGCACGCCGTGGTTGCTACGCTTTTTCGACCAGATCCGCTTCTACCCGGTCAGCGCAGACGAGCTGTTGCAGATCCGCGCTGACTTTCCGCGCGGGCGTTTCAAGGTGACGGTGGAAGAGACCACCCTGCGCATGCGCGATGTGAGCGCCATGCTGGCGCGCGAGGCTGACTCGATCGCGGCGTTCAAGCGCCGCCAGCAGGCGGCGTTCGAGGCTGAGCGCGAGCGCTGGATCGCCAACGGGCAGGCCAACTACCAGAGCGATGAGGCGGTGGCGATCGACGCCGACGACGCGCTGCCAGCGGACTGCAGCGCGGTGGCCGCCCACGTAGCCGGCAACCTCTGGCAGGTCGCCGTCGTGCCGGGCGCGCGAGTCTCGGCCGGCGACACGCTGTTGGTGATCGAATCGATGAAGATGGAATTCGCGGTCATGGCGCCGGCGGACGGCGTCGTCGAGCACGTCTACTGCCGGCCGGGAAAGCCGGTGAGCGCCGGGCAGACGCTGATGGCGTTGAAGCCGCTATGAGCAGCCCTGACCTTCGCATCGGAAACTTGCGCGAGCGCTACCTGGCAGGCGACTTGAGCCCGGTCGCGCTTGTCGAGACGCTGGCCGACCGCCTCGCCGCCGAGGACCACCACCGCACCTGGATCCACCGCCTGCCGCGCGCGGCGCTGCTCGACTACGCGACCGCCTTGCAGCCCCGGGCTCCGGCCGACCTGCCGCTCTACGGCATCCCGTTCGCCATCAAGGACAACATCGACCTCGCTGGGGTGCCGACCACCGCGGCCTGTCCGGACTTCGCCTACGTGCCGATGCGGAGCGCCGCCGTTGTGGAGCGGCTGATTGCCGCCGGGGCGATCCCGCTCGGCAAAACCAATCTCGACCAGTTTGCCACCGGGCTGGTCGGCACCCGCTCGCCCTACGGCCCGGCGCGCAACAGCGTCAACCCGGACTACATCGCTGGCGGCTCCAGTTCCGGCTCGGCGCTTGCCGTGGCGCTGGATCTGGCTAGCTTCAGCCTAGGCACCGATACGGCGGGCTCCGGACGGATCCCGGCAGCTTTCAACAACCTAGTCGGTCATAAGCCCACCTGCGGCCTGCTAAGCACCACCGGCGTCGTGCCGGCCTGCCGTTCGCTGGATTGCGTGTCGATCTTTGCGCGCAACGCCAGCGATGCCGCCAGCGTGCTGGCCATCGCTCAGGGCTACGACGCCGCCGACCCGTTCTCGCGACCATCCGTGACAACCGCGACGGCAGACCTGACCCAACCATTCCGCTTTGGCGTGCCGCACGCCGCGCATTTGGAGTTCTTCGGCAACGCCAACACGCCTGCCCTGTTCGCGGCCGCCGTGCAGCGCCTGCAGTCGCTCGGCGGCACGCCGGTGGCTATCGACTTCGCGGTGTTCCTCGAGACCGCCCGCCTGCTCTACGACGGCCCCTGGGTGGCCGAGCGCTACGCGGCGATCCGCGACTTAATCGAACGGCAACCGCAGGCGCTGCACCCGGTCACGCACCACATCATCAACGGTGCCACGCGGTTCAGTGCGGCGGATGCCTACACCAGCGGCTACCGGCTCAAGGCCCTGCAGCGCGACGCCGCGCAGGTCTGGAGCGAGGTCGACGTGGTACTGACGCCCACCGCCGGCACCGTCTACACGCTGGCCGAGGTGGCCGCGGATCCGCTGCAGACCAATTCCAACCTTGGCTACTACACCAACTTCATGAACCTCCTCGATCTCAGCGCAACGGCCCTCCCGGCTGGCTTTCAGGCCAACGGCCTGCCGTTCGGCGTGACGCTGTTTGCGCCGGCCTTCCACGACGCTGCGCTGTTGGCGCTGGCCCAACGGTGGGAGGTCACGGCATGAGCACGTACGTCGATGTCGTGGTGTGCGGCGCGCACATGAGCGGCTTACCACTCAACCACCAACTCACCGACCTCGGCGCGATCCTGGTCGCCCGCACCGTGACGGCGCCCGAGTACCGCTTGTTTCGCATCGACGCCTTCAACCCGCCCCGCCCCGGCCTGCTGCGCGTGGCCGAGGGCGGCAGCGCCATCGAGGTCGAGGTGTGGCGCCTGCCCGTCGCCGCCTATGGCCCGTTTGTTGCTGGTGTCCCTGGCCCGCTCGGCTTCGGCGCCGTGCGCTTGAGCAATGGCAGCGTCGAGCAAGGATTTTTGTGTGAACACGTCGCCACCGTCGATGCGCTGGACATCAGCGCCCTCGGCGGCTGGCGCGCCTATTTGCAACACAACTCCTGCGATTCAAGGAGTGGCAGTACGCCGTGAACGGCACCGTCGGAACCAACCGTCAATCTCAACCAAGGAGAGTCAACATGAAACATCGTCATCTCGCACTGATCGCTGTGGCCGCGTGCGGTCTGGCAGCCGCCCAGACGGCGTCCGCCGAGGACGCCAAAACAGCGGCGGACGCTGCCCCGGCGCCGGACTGGACCTTTCCCAGTAGTGTGAGCTTCGTCAGCGACTACATCTTCCGTGGTCAGTCGCAGACCTGGGGCCGCCCGGCCGCCCAGGTGAGTGTGGAGGCGGACCACAAGTCGGGCTTCTACGCCGGCTTCTTCGGTTCGAACGTGTCTGACCAGTGGCTGCCTGGTGCCAGTGTCGAGACCGACCTGTATGCCGGTTTCCGCGGCACCGTACCGAGCACCGAGTTCGGATTCGATGTTGGCGCCATCTACTACATCTATCCGGGCGGTGACTGGAAGGAGTCTGGCTTCAACCCGCCCAACAACGATCCAGATGGAAATCCCTACGCCCCGGGAACGACAAAGCCGAACAAACTCGACACGGCCGAGGCCTACGCGTCGCTCTCCTACAAGTGGCTGAGCGTCAAGACCGGCGTGACGCTGACCGACTACTGGGGCTGGAACACGAACAACTCGGGCGTGGGAATCGGCTTCGCGGGCAACCCCAAGGCTGGCGTCACCGGCAGCACGAGTGGTTCGTACTTCTTTGAGGCCAACGCCACCTACGAGGTGATGCCCTCGTGGACCGTATCGGGTCAGGTCGGGCGCCAAGTCATCAGCAATTCGACCGGCCTCGATATCACGTACTACAAGATCGGCCTGACCAAGGCCTTCGACGGTGGCTGGTCGGTCGGGGCCTTCTATTCGGCCACCAACGAACCGAACGCCTACAAGGACTTCCTCAGCTTGCGGAATACCGTCTCGAAGTCAGATATCGCGCAGAACAAGTTCTTCGTCAACCTTTCGCGGGCATTTTGATCGGCAACCCCGTGGGCGTGGGCGCCGCAGAGCGGCGCTCGCGCCTGAAACCCGACACGCATGAGCACTTCGCTGCAATCCTTGCTCAATGGCTGGCACCTCTGGGGCCTCGCCGTCGGCATACTCGGCCTTATGGTGACGTCGGCGCTGATCCCGCTGATGTACACCACCTTCACAGCACAAGTCCGAATCCGTTGCGAAGGCAGCACCATCGTGCGGCCCGTCACAATCGATGCCTCCGACGCCTACTGCGCCAAGCTCCAGCGGGAGGGGCTGTATGGCAAGAACTGCATTGTTAACTATCCAGTGCCAAGGCGATGACGCTCTGAACATATGGCGTCGGGTAACCCGACGTCAGTTGCCCGACGCCGCTGCTAAATACTGGATGAAGATCAGCGAAGTCATCAAACCAGTCCAGCCCAAGACACCAGAGCAGCAACGCGTCGCATCGCTTCAGCAACGGGTGGCTACTGCCAACCAAGCGCTAAAAAGCGAGCGCCAGCGCCAGAAAGTGCAGAAAGCGCAAGCCGCCTTGACCAAGGCGCGCAATGCCGCCGCCAGCCCCTAGAGCAACGCATGCTGTCGAGGCCCTTCTCCGCGCCAGAGCCTGCCTTTACGGTTAAGCTGCCGAAAGATTCATAAAAACAATGGTTTGAAGATTGTTAATGTACTACAACCATACTACAGCTCACTTTTTTATGATGTAAGTCACTGTTTTATATAACGAAGTGAAAGTTTAAATTATCTTCACACGGCAGGGGTCACTGGTTCGATCCCAGTACCGCCCACCATAGAATCTTGGACTTAGGAGCGCACTCCGCGAGGAGTGCCTCAAAATGCCTCAATTTTGAGCGTTGCCTGGGTGAGAGCCGAGGCCGCCATAGCTAACTACCTTCACAGCACAAGTCAGAATCGGTTGCGACGGCAGCACCATCGTGCGGCCCGTCACGATCGATGCCACCGATGCCTACAGCGCCAAGCTCCAGTTGGAGGCGCTGTATGGCAAGAACTGCATCGTTAACTATCCAGTGCCAAGGCGATGACACTCTGAGCATATGGCGTCGGGTAACCCGACGCCAGTTGCCCGACGCCGCTGCTAAATACTGGATGAAGATCAGCGAAGTCATCAAACCAATCCAGCCCAAGACACCAGAGCAGCAGCGCGTCGCATCGCTTCAGCAACGAGTGACTACCGCCAACCAAGCGCTAAAAAGCGAGCGCCAGCGGCAGAAAGTGCAGAAAGCGCAAACCGCCTTGACCAAGGCGCGCAATGCCGCCGCCAGCCAACCCGCTCGCAAGCCATAATGCAACGGTAGAGAGACTGGACTACCCACCGACGCCCAGAGAAATGACGCGAAGAATCATTATCCTTGCAGGGCCAAATGGCGCGGGAAAGACCACCTTCGCCAGATCATTTCTGCCTAAAGAGGCGGTTTGTCCCAGATTCATCAACGCCGACCTCATTGCTGCCGGGCTTTCTCCCTTTGCGCCTGAGCAAGCTGCTGTGCGTGCAGGACGGTTGATGCTTACGGAGATGTCGGCTTGTGTCCGCAGGGGTGACAACTTCGCGTTCGAGACAACGCTTTCCGGACTCAGCTATCTACGTCGTATCGCCGAATGGAGGAACCAGGGGTATCAGGTCAGCCTGTACTTCTTGTCGTTGCCAGCAGTAGAGACCGCAATTGCTCGGGTGGCTGCACGAGTCCGCCAGGGCGGACATGACATCCCCGAAGCCGTCATCAGGAGACGATTCGTTTCGGGCGCCAAGAACTTCCAACGCCACTACAAACATTGCGTCAACTCTTGGGCTCTGTATGACAATAGTGGCAGTCAGCCTGTAATGATCGAATGGGGTGAAAACACGTGAATACCCGCGACATCTCTGAAGCCAAGGACCCACTGCTTCGCGCCTCCCTAGCGGCGATGCAGCGCGCTGCAGCGCTGGCCCGTCAGACTGCGATCGAGACCAACACCGAAATTGTGCTGTTCATCGATGGCCAAGTAGTACGCATACCCGCCGCCGAACTCACAGTGGATGAACCGCCGCGCCTCAAAAACACTTAAAGGCAAACTTGCGTGGCACTTATCGTGCCGCCAAAGCAAATGTTGCTGTCCAGGCAGTCCTATGGGTCAGCGCCTGACTTACTCCAAATCCGTATAACATTTCATAAAAACAAGAGGTTGGAGGCCAGTACCGCCCACCACCCCCGCGAGCATCGCAGCTCAAACGAACGCAAAACCCCGCTCAGCGAATACGCGCAGGCACGCATCCACCACGCGCGTGTCGTACAAGCGACCGCGACCGTCTCGGATCTCCTGCAGCGCAGCGGCCTGCCCCAGCACAAACCGGTAGGGACGGTTGGTCGACATGGATTCGACCACATCGGCCACCGAGATGATTTTGGCTCCGATCAGCGTCTCCTTGCCCTTCAGCCCTCTGGGATAGCCCGATCCATCGACTCGCTCATGGTGCTGGTACACCATTTCGGCCACCGGCCACGGGAATTCGATATTTTTGAGGATCTCGTAGCCGATGGTGGCGTGCTCTTTCACCAATTGGTACTCGGCATCGGTGAGTTTGACCGGCTTCATCAGGATTTCGAGTGGCACGCCAATCTTGCCCACATCATGGATGGTCGAGGCCAGCTCGATACCGTGCTGCTCGTCCTCCGACAAGCCGACTTCTTGCGCGATCGCCAAAGCCAACTGGCCGACCCGCCGCATATGACCCGCTGTGTACTGATCGCGCGATTCCACCATCGCGGCCACAGCCTTGATCG